>Cebus_capucinus_imitator_PRJNA485217_SSR096__coassemble_775_pt1 | contig 10361 bp, 11 predicted proteins | sample Cebus_capucinus_imitator_PRJNA485217_SSR096__metabat2_high_PE_003 | metagenome-assembled genome bin Cebus_capucinus_imitator_PRJNA485217_SSR096 | reverse complement strand
TTTTTCATCGCCTGCCCCAAATCCACGGGCAATCAAGATCGCAAATCCGTTCATCAATCCCGTCAAAAATCCGATAAACAGCGTGCTGATGGAAGTCGTCGCTCCGACTGCCGCTAATGCCCCCTCTCCAAGAAATGTTCCAACCACGCGGGTATCCGCAAGGCTGTAACAGAGCTGGAAAATGTTGCCCAGAGCGACTGGGAGTGCGAAATTCAGCATCCTCCCCGCAGGGCTTCCCGTTGTCAAGTCCTTCATCTTATGTTCTCTTCTTTCGTCTTATTTCCCTTCCCAGATACATTTGGCGCAGCTTCTCCCCGTCAACTCCTCACTGCGCGCATCGGGCTGTGAAAATCCCGCATACACCACAAACCTATTGGAGCGAATCGCCCGCTCCCCGTTTTCGTCCACACTGGTAAATGCACGGCTCTCCAAAGAAATCTCCACCTCTTTTGTCTCTCCCGCATCAAGACTTACACGGGCAAATGCCGTAAGAGCCGGATTGGGAACGGCAAGCGGATCTTCCTCGCCCTTTACATAGATCTGAAGCACGTCCTCTGCCGCAACATTTCCAAAATTTGTAACCGTCACGCGCACCCGAACATTTTCCTTCTTCTCAACGCAAATCGCTGTCGCCGCGCAGTCGCCATACGTCAACCCGTATCCGAACGGATAGAGCGGTCTTCCCATATAGTAGCGATACGTTCTCCCCTTCATCGAGTAATCGGTAAATTCCGGAAGATCCTCTAAACTTTCGTAAAATGTCACCGGAAGTTTTCCGGACGGAGCGACTTGACCAAAGAGCACCTGCGCCACGTCTTTTCCGCCCCGCGCGCCGGGATACCACGTCTGAAGGATCGCTGCCGCCTTCTCCTGCGCCAAACTCAAATCCACAGCACTTCCCGTCATGTTGACGAGGATTACAGGTTTTCCGCAGGCTAAAATCTCACGCATCAATTCCATCTGCGGAGCGGGCAGACTCAAACTCTCCTTATCCCCCGAAAAGTAAGCATTTCCCGTATCGCCCTCCTCGCCTTCGAGCGTCTCATCCAATCCCAGAACAAGAATCACCACATCCGAGTAATCCGCCACAGTCTTTGCCTCCGCCAGCCGGTCAAGCGTCCCTGGATTTGCAAGGCTCTCCAACTTTCCCTTAGAAAGCCCGCAGCCTTCGGAATAGAGCACACGGATGTCCTCCCCCGCCAGATCCTGAATCCCTTCCAGAACCGTAATGTAGCGGGACGACGTGCCGTGATAGTTTCCGATCAAGGCTTTCCGGCTGTTGGCATTTGGCCCGATCACGCCGATCGTGCGAATCGCCTCACGCTTTAAGGGCAAAATGCCGCCATTTTTCAGAAGAACCATGCTCTCTCTTGCCGCGCGGCTTGCCAGATCCAGATGCGCCGGGCTCTCCACCTCGGTGTAGGGAATCTCGTCGTACTCCGTCTTGTCAAACATTCCAAGCAGGAATCTTGTCGTAAAGAGACGCACACAGGAGCGCGTGATCCAGGATTTTTCAATCTTTCCTGCCCGATACGCATCCACAATCCGCTGGTAGGTACAGCCACAGTTGACGTCGCATCCTGCCTCCAACGCCATCTTTGCGGATTCCAGCGCGTTTTTCGTCACATGATGACGTTCGTGAAAGTCGCGAATCGCCCAGCAATCCGAGACAAAGTGCCCCTGAAACTCCCATTTTCCCCGCAGGTACTCCGAGATCAGCGTGTGGCTGGCACAGCACGGCTCCCCGTTGGTGCGGTTGTACGCGCCCATCACAGCCTCCACGCCGCCTTCCCGCACGCACACCTCAAATGCCGGAAGATACGTCTCCTCCATGTCTTTTTTGCTCGCAACCGCGTCAAACTCGTGGCGCAACGCCTCCGGACCGGAGTGCACCGCAAAGTGTTTGGCACACGCAGCCGCCTTCATCACCGGGCCGTCGCCCTGAAGTCCGTGGATAAAATGCACGCCAAGCCTGGAGGTCAAGTACGGGTCTTCGCCGTAAGTTTCATGCCCGCGCCCCCATCTCGGATCGCGGAAAATGTTCACGTTCGGAGACCAAAAGGTCAAACCCTTGTAGATGTCTCGGTCGCCGCGCTTGCTCTGCTCATTGTACTTTGCCCGCGCCTCAACGGCAATCGCATCCCCAATTTTTTCCATCAATTCCTCGTCAAATGCAGCCCCCAGCCCGATTGCCTGCGGAAACATGGTGGCTGTGCCTGCCCTTGCCACTCCGTGAAGAGCCTCGTTCCACCAATTATACTCCGGCACTCCGAGCCGCTCAATCGCAGGCGCATCGTAGCGAAGCTGTGAAGCCTGCTCCTCCACCGTCATCTGTGCTACCAAAGCCTTTGCCCGCTCCCGTGCGCGCGCTCTTGCCTCGCTCATCCCCATCGTCTCTTCTCCTCTCAAAAATTAAATTTCCTATGAAACGAAAAATAGAATCCTGCTCGCAGGATTCTCCGCCTGCGGCGGGTCGCCCTAGCGACATCCTTCCAATCCGCCGCAGTGCGATCCACAGCGGAGCGTTTTTTGTTTCCTAAAACGCAGTTTCCCATGAACCAAAACAGGAAGCCCAAAGGCTCCCTGTTGATCCGCATCAAACTAAGCGCGTCTCCTGATGTAAGAACCGCCGATGCAGTTCTTTTCTTTTTGATAGTTCTTTTCCCAAATCAGCGGTGACGCTGTTCTCGTTTTTTGAGAGTGTTCGCCGTAATACCGTTCCAACAGATCTGAGCATTTTCCCTTGTAACCGGAAGCTCCCACCGTCTGGTCGCCTCCACAATGCTCTCACAGATCCGTTCCGCCATGCACATGACCATCGACAGGCGTACGCTCTGAAGCATCAGCGGATCGGCACTCGACGCGCCACCCACAATTCCCGTGATAGAAATATCCCCCACTTCGCCGAGTTCTTTGCTGACCCCCAGTCCCGGCCGCAAAGCTCCCCGCTCCAAAGTCGCATACCCCACATGATCCGCGCTCCCCACGGAGGCGTCCACTGCAATCACCAGATGATCGGCAAACCGCGTCCGCAGTCGTCGGACATAAAACTCCAGATTCATGGCGTGAACCGGCTGTTCCAGCGTTCCAAGCACTGCACCCCTTCCGAGACGTTCGCGAAGTCCTCGCCCCACGAGCGGTCCCAGGCTGTCTCCGGTGGAGCGGTCTGTGCCAATGCACAAAAAGACCACTCCCGCCCTCATTTTCCTGGAAAATTCTTCCTCTATGAGATGATTCAGCCTTTTGGCAAATGCCTCTGGCTGAAATTCTCTCAACGTATCAAAATATTCAATCTCCCGCTGCCTGACTTGCTGCGGCTGTCTGAAAAAACTCATCATGTCCCGTCCATCCGTCCTTTTGATAAAAACAGTATAGACAGGCAGCAGATAATTTATGCCTGATCGGATTAGCCAAACAGTTTCTCGTTGTAGACACCGGCATCAATCAGACCGCGGATTGCAGCCACAACCGACTCCTTGTCCTCCTTGTAGGTCACGCCGAACCACTTATCCGGAGTATCCAGTACGCGAACCTTTGCGCGTCCGGTCTGAACCAGCTTGTCAATGATCTTGGGAAGCAGGTACTCTGCCTTGATGTCACCCTCTTTTAAGCCGTCCAGAAACTCCGGGAAGCCCTTCTCAAGCTCATCTAAGAAGCTCACAGGAAATCCCCACATATTCATAGAAACGGGCTGAGTTGCGTCCACATGAACGGGATTGCCCTGCTCGTCCTCAGCAGCCAGACCGTCACCCTCTCTGCGGATGTTGTAAGTCTCCGTTACGTTCTTTAAGTAGCCGTTCTCGTCCACATGGCAAGCACCGCGCGTCACGCTTCCGTTATCGCTGAGCGTGTTCTCCAGCACGAATCCGCCCATGCAGATGTCGTACACCTCGGAATCCCCGTTCATCTCACTGACCATGTAGTCGTGGATGCGGCGGAAGCCTTCTTTTCCGTAATAATCGTCTGCATTGATTACCAAAAACGGGCAGTCTACCAGACCCTTAATCATCAATACAGCCTGACCCGTACCCCAGGGCTTGGTGCGTCCGGCGGGAACCTCGTATCCTTCGGGAAGCGCGTCGATCTCCTGGTAAGCGTACTCTACCTTTGCGATCTTCTCGATGCGGTTTCCGATGATCTCCTTAAAGTCCTTCTCCAGGTCACGGCGGATGATGAATACGATCTTGTCAAATCCTGCCTCCAACGCGTCGTGAATGGAGTAGTCCATGATGATCTCTCCGGAAGGTCCTACGGGAGCCAGCTGCTTGATTCCACCGCCGAAGCGGCTTCCGATGCCGGCTGCCATAATAACCAATGCTGTTTCTTTCATAATCAGTCTCCTTTGCATTTTCTTTATTATACTGTCCTTTTACCATCAAGTAGTCTCAGTATAGCACGGATACCAAAAAAAGCAAATGATACAATCACAAAATCAATCAAAAAAGGCGAACCTTACCATCATTTTCGTCAAGACGCGCTCACACCGCGCAATATCCTCAAGCGGCACATACTCGTTTGGCTTGTGTGCGAGTTTGAGACTCCCCGGACCATACGACATACAATTCGGATTGTGCAAAATTCCCGCAATCACTGCCGTGTCCGTATAACCCGTGAAAATGCCGACCTGTGCGCTCCCAGTCTCTTCTTTGCAAACATTTTCCAGTGCAAGAAGAAGCGGCGCGTTCGGATCTTTTTCCACATATGGGCGATCCCCGGTCACGACGTAACTTCCCTTGACTCCGGCAATCTCCCGCTCTGCCACACCGATCGCCTCGTCCATGATTGCCTGCGCCGCCGCACTGTCTGTCGGCGGAGTCAATCGCATATCAATCCAGACCTTGCAAGTGTCCGGGACGACGTAGGGGCGGTATCCCCCCTCAATCTGACCGAATGTCACGGTGGAGATTCCAAGTTCCGGATCCTCTTTGCAATCCGCAATTCGGCGGCGGATATGGCGGATCGCCTCTGCCATCGCCGCGATCGCATCCGCTCCCTTCCACGGCTGACTCGCGTGCGCCGTAACGCCCTGCATGGTCAATTCAAACCACAGCCGTCCCTTGTGCGCCACCTGAATCTGCCCGTCCGTCGGCTCCGTGTCCAAGTACCAATCCGTCGCATTGACCCAGCCCCACGCAATCGCAGCTTCCACGCCGCGCATAAAGTCCTCCTCGTCCACGGTTCCAAGAAACGTCACCGTCCGCCTTGGGAATCCTTCCTTAGCTGCTTTTTTGAGTGTCCTTGCAAATGCAATCAGCGCGCAGGAAAGCCCGCTTTTCATGTCACACGCCCCTCTGCCGTAGAGTTTCCCGTCCTGAATCACTCCGCTCAGTGGCAAATGTTCCTCCTCCCAGCCTTCCCCAAGTGTCACCGTGTCCATGTGACAGATGTATGTCAGCCCCGTCCCTTCCTCACGACCGCAAATCTTTGCCATCACATTATAGCGGCCGGGCAAGACCTCTCTTCTTGTCACAAGCACACGACCGGGCTGCATTTTCCCCTCCTCACAGAGCACCAGCCCATTTTCCCGCACCTGCCGGATCAGCCATTCATAGAGAAATGTTCCAATCTCGCCCTCATACGCGCCCGGATCCGAGCTGTCGATCTGCACCAGGCGTCTTGTAAGTGCGACTGCATCGCTGTAAATATCTTCCATTTTCCTTCCCCCTTTTCCTTCAGTATAGCGCGAAAGCAATGAATTGGAAAGAACAACTTACAGGTTGTAGGCATTTCAGGAAAAAAGGTGATTGCGCTTTATCGGAAAACTCTTATAATGAAGTTGCATGATAATAGAATAGCGGCAAAGGTGCCGCAAAAGGGAGGATTTTGACGCGTCAGAACGCGCCGAATGTGTTATGAAATCAATAAAAAACCCATATCTGCATACACTTGCAGAGTACGCACTGATCACAGTAAGCATCCTGGCAATGGTCATCGGAACTCACTTTTTCAAGTTCCCCAACCACTTTGCCTTCGGAGGCGTCACCGGTTTCTCCACCGTCATCAGTGAGATCACCCCGTGGTCTGCCGGAGATTTCACCTCGATTGTAAACATTGTCCTGATCGTTGTGGGATTTTTGTTTCTTGGACGTGATTTTGGTATCAAGACCGTCTATGCAAGCCTTGTTATGTCGGTAGGGCTCTCCCTTTTGGAGCGTATCTGTCCGATCACCACTCCGATGACGGACGAGCCGCTTTTGGAATTGATGTTTGCCATCATTCTTCCGGCTGTCGGAACCGCGATTCTCTTTAACATCGGTGCTTCCAGCGGCGGAACAGACATCATCGCCATGATCTTAAAGAAATACACGAGCTTAAACAGCGGTATGGCTCTGATGGTTGTGGATGTTGCTTCCGTGGCAGCTTCCTACTTTGTATTCGGGCCGGAAACCGGACTGTTCTCCACGGTCGGACTTGCCGCAAAGTCCCTTCTGATTGACGATGTAACGCAGAACATCAACCTGTGCAAATGTTTCAACATCATCTGCGACAACCCAAATCCGATCTGCGACTACATCATCAACACCTTAAACCGCAGTGCGACGGTCTATGAGGCGCAGGGTGCATTCAGCCACCATCAAAAGACCGTCATCATGACTACCATGAGCCGCAGCCAGGCATTAAAGCTGCGCGCCTATATCCGCAAAGTCGAGCCGACTGCATTCATGCTGATCTCCAACTCCAGCGAGATCGTCGGCAAGGGCTTTTTAGCTGGGTAATTACTTTTGAATCAACGTCCCCAATTCTTCGCTGACGCGGGCAAGATCGTCCCGGATGTGAAGTTTCTGGGGACATTCTTTTTCGCATTTTCCACACTTCTTGCAATGGTCGGCGCGTTCCGCCTCGTCCATCCCCAGGTATTCTCTCTTTGCGCGGTCTGCATTTTCGTACATTCCAAACTCATTCCACACCAGGAAATTCTCCGGAATATCAAGTCCAAACGGACATGGCATACAATACCGACAGCCCGTGCAGCCGTTCTTTACGCGCTTTTTGAGCGTTGCGGCAACTTCTGCAACCACCTGCTCCTCGGACTCGCTTAACGGCTCAAACGTTCCAAATGTTTCCAGATTATTCTCCACCTGCTCCATCGTGGACATTCCGCTCAAGATCACCTTCACATTCGGACGGCTTCCCACCCAGCGCAGTGCCCAGGAAGCACAGCTTCTCTTTGGATCTGCCTTTGTAAAAATCTCCTCAATATCCTGCGGGAGTGCTGCCAGCGTTCCGCCCTTAACTGGCTCCATAATCACGATCGGCACGCCAAGGCTTTCTGCCAACGCGTATCCCTTGTCGCCCGCCTGAATCTCGCGATCCATGTAGTTGTATTGAATCTGGCAAAAATCCCACTTGCGGCTCGTGATAATCTCCTCAAATACCGAATAATCATCATGGAAAGAGAATCCCAGATGGCGAATCTTTCCTGCCTTTAAAAGTCCCTCTGCCCACTCGACCAGGTGCAGCTCCTTGATCTTGTCCCAGCGCGCTCTGTTTAATGCGTGCAGCAGGTAAAAGTCCACATAGTCTTCCTGAAGGCGCGTAAGCTGCTCGTCAAAGATTCTCTGTGCGTCCTCCAGCGTCTCCACCTTCCACACGGGAAGTTTCGTCGCCAAAAAGTAGCTTTCTCTCGGATAATTCTTTAATACCTTTCCGACAAAAGGTTCGCTCTCGCCATCGTGATACGGATAAGCCGTGTCAATGTAGCTGACGCCCGCCTTGATCGCGCGGTCAATCATCGCCGCAGCCTTCTCCTCATCAATCTTTCCATCCGCAGTCTTCGGAAAACGCATACATCCAAATCCCAACATGGACGGCGATACCGTGCCGCTTGGCATCTGCATCTTTCTGTACTCCATAAGTCCCTCTCCTTTTTTGAGTTTTCTTCTATTCTAGTCCCGGATTTCCCAAAAGTCAAAGAAGATTGCAGAAAGGTCTCCTATGATTGTTTGATTTATCATAGAAGACCCACAATTTGTTTTATGATTGCTTCATATGGACACTCTTTAAGATCTCCAAAATTTGTTTGCCATATTGTTTGTACGTCTCATCTTTTACTATCGCACACGCGCCATAAGAACCACCCATACCAATTCCTTCTGCATATCCATCTTCATAATAAGCCAAAATTTGTATCCATGTTTGCCCTTTGACCTCTTGAATTTCTGTAATCATAGTCCCTGTAATTCCAAGAGTATTGATGATTTTTTCTTTTTCTCCAGACGTTAATCGAAAAAGTCCTCCATCATGAGACAAGGAATCAAAAATAACAATACCTTCTTCGCCTGCATATGCATTTATAGCTCCGTCTTTTCCAGAGATATAAAGATTGACGTTTTTTTCTGGATCACTTTCAGTTGTTTCTGTCGCTGGATGCCAAGGTACTTCTACTATAGTCCATTGGGATGGATACTGAAATGAAAAATCATAATCTTCGCTTTCATAAAAAGAATCCACTTCTAAATCTTCTTTTCGAGTACATGATACCAGAGAAAGCGATATTAGAAGCAAGAGTATTATTTTGACACCCCCAATAACTAAAGCAAGAGGTTTTACGACACATTGGATAAAAATCATACATTTTTTCACAATATTCTTTCCATCTCCCTTCGTTTAAGGATTTGTACAAACACCTGACGAAGCAAAATGATATGTTTTTCCATCAATCACAAGTGATTCATTAGATGCCATCACTCCTGATCCAGATTTTAGATAATACCAATCATCATTATACAATAGCCAACCTTCGTGCATAGCACCATTATCTGGATTCAAATAATACCATACTCCGTCAACCAACTGCCAAGCCGTTGCCATTCTATGATTTTCCGGTAAAAAATAATACCAATATCCATCTATTTGTTTCCATCCGGAGGCTTCAATGTCATTTTCATAATAATACCAATACCCATTTATTTTATACCATCCATCTGTTGACGATTGAGTAAATGGCTTGTATCCTCCACCTGTGCATATGTTCCATTTTTAATTTTTAGTGATTTACCTTCTGTACTAAATATATGTGTTCCAAATAATTCTTCAGCTGTCATTGCCATCGGCAAATCTTCATACCAAAGCTCTTCATTCGCTCTTGAGATCATTACATTCGAAGCACTGCAAAAAATCATCAACAAACAGCCAATACCTATAGATAATAATTTTCTCATACTTTTCGCTCCTATTAAGAAGATCCATTTACAAGCTACTCTCATCTAAATTTCTCAATGGAATCACCCCTTCACACACAATGCAAGAAAAAACACACTATATAATCTCATTTTTCTTTCAAAAACACGTAAAAACGTCTTATAAGAAGAATATCATATACTTTAACTTTATGCAATATGTAAAACACAGATAATTCCATAACTTCACCTACAAATTCATTAGACAGACTTTGCTCTTATATCCCCATCGTTTTTCAACAGGTATCTCCTATCGCTGTATAAAAGTCCACCTTATAATTTCCGGATATCCCCTATTTTACCCTACATTTTTCTTCCAAGCTCTCTCTGTTTTCCCTTATTTGCTAAACTTATCATGCAATTGCTACACACCCTTTTTCTTTTTACTCGCCCCAAGCATCTGTATCATTCGCACCACCACAACAACAAACACGATACTCTTAGCGAACAATCCCATTGCAATTTGCTTTACCGACCATTTATAGGCGAGAAACATCGAACGACTCCCATCTGCTCCCCAATTACGACAGGTGGAATCAGCCTTGGATACACAATTAGAACGATTGAGTAGATCATCCACACAAACGTGCAAAAGGCTATAGCCGAATAAATCGTCAGCTTCCATCTATTGACTTTCTTTCGATCCGGATCATTCGCTTCCAGCTCCTTTGCCAACTCCTGCGGAGTGCCGATTGACGCGAAAATCGCTTCCAGTTCTTCCCCATCATCAAGTCTGCCGTAAATCTCCGATGAAAGTTCCGATAGCAGCTCTTTCTTGATTCTACGCGGCAAATGCAACCTTCGATCAATCGCCTTGATATAACGCTTTACCTTCTTCTCCATATCCTCAACCCTCTGACAAAAAATCATGTACCTTCGCAGAAAACTGCTCCCAAAACATGATCCATTCCGTTAGCTGCGCTTTCCCCTTCTCCGTCACCAAATAATACTTTTTGGCTCTCATCCTCTCATTTGCAACTTGCCACTCGCTTACAATGCAGCCATCCTCCTCCAACTTATACAGAATCAGATACAGCGTTCCTTCCTTGAGCTTGAAAAAACCATCGTTTCTCTTGGACATCTCCATCAATAGCTCGTAGCCATATCGTTTTTCTTCTACCAGCAGTGTGAACTACCCATTGTCTAAAGCCAATGGGCTTCCTGCTTCATCGACCTCGTAAC
>Cebus_capucinus_imitator_PRJNA485217_SSR096__coassemble_749_pt1 | contig 10708 bp, 8 predicted proteins | sample Cebus_capucinus_imitator_PRJNA485217_SSR096__metabat2_high_PE_003 | metagenome-assembled genome bin Cebus_capucinus_imitator_PRJNA485217_SSR096 | reverse complement strand
TGGCAGCCCCTTTGGTGTTCGGGGCGGACGCCACACGGTGCACCACGGCATATTCGCTCTCATTTATCCACGCTCCGTCCAGCAAAGTCACATACGTCGGATCAACTTCTCTTGCAAAGTAAAACACTGACGCAATCTTCTCACCCTCCTCGCAGAGGTGACATTTCCCCTCTTTTATATCCTGTAAGATCCGCTCCTTCGGCGGGTTTGTCGTCCCCCACTGCGAGGCGTTCCCGTGCTCTGCCATAAATCTTCTCGCATACGCGTAAATCTCCAAAATCGCTTCCAGATCCGATAAATTCGCCACTCTTACTTCCATTCCAGTGTTCTCCAATCACTCTGCATTTTCTTCCAATTATACACAAATTCGCATAAAATGGAATCCTGCTCGCTTTCCTATGAAACAAAAAGCGACTCCCTTTTTCAGGGAGCCGCCAAAAATCAATCGGATGAATGTTTACTTTTTGATGTTGAACGCGCCAAATCCGGGGAAGTCTGCCGCCGCGCCAAGCTCTTCCTCGATGCGAAGCAGCTGGTTGTACTTTGCAACACGCTCACTTCTGCTGGGAGCACCAGTCTTGATCTGGCAGGTATTTAACGCAACTGCAAGATCTGCGATGGTGGTGTCCTCGGTCTCGCCGGAACGGTGAGAAGCGATTGCAGTGTATCCCGCCTTGTGCGCCATCTTGATTGCTTCCAGAGTCTCGGATACAGAACCGATCTGGTTGAGCTTAATCAGAATGGAGTTTCCGCAGCCAAGCGCGATTCCCTTGGAGAGACGCTCGGTATTGGTCACGAACAGATCGTCTCCAACCAGCTGAACCTTATCGCCCAGCTCGCGGGTCAAAAGCTGCCAGCCTTCCCAGTCTTCTTCGTCCAGACCGTCCTCGATGGAGTAGATCGGGTACTTCTCGCACAGGTTCTTCCAATGTGCAACCAGCTCCTCGGAGGTGAAGGTCTTGCCGCACTTTGGCAGCTTGTAGAGTCCCTTCTCGCCGCCCTTCCACTCACTGGAAGCAGCGTCCATTGCCAGAACGAAATCTTTGCCGGGAACGTATCCCGCTTTTTCGATCGCCTTTAAGATATACTCGATTGCTTCCTCGTCGCTTCCAAGATCCGGTGCAAAACCGCCCTCGTCGCCGACAGCCGTCGCCAGCTTATCTGCCTTTAAGAGTGCCTGCAATGCGTGGAAGACCTCGGTGCACCAGCGCAGTCCCTCGGAAAAGCTCTTCGCGCCGGCGGGCATAATCATAAACTCCTGAACGTCCACGGTGTTTGCCGCGTGTGCTCCGCCATTTAAGATATTCATCATGGGCAGAGGAAGACGCGTTCCGTTCACACCGCCAAGGAAGCGGTACAGCGGCATCTCCATTGCGTTTGCAGCCGCGCGCGCACTTGCGATGGACACTGCCAGGATTGCGTTCGCACCCAGGTTGGACTTATCCTTTGTGCCGTCCGCCTGAATCATTGCCGCGTCAACCGCGTACACATCAGAAGGATCCATGCCCTTTAACACATCGTTGATCACGGTATTGATGTTGTTGACTGCCTTTAAGACGCCCTTTCCGCCAAAGCGTCTCTTGTCGCCGTCGCGAAGCTCCAACGCCTCAAATTCACCGGTGGACGCGCCGCTGGGAGCTGCTCCTCTTCCGATGGTTCCGTCCGTCAAGATCACCTCTGCCTCAACGGTTGGATTGCCTCTGGAATCAATAATCTCTCTGCCAATTACTTTCTCAATCTCCAAATACATCATCTCTGATTCCTTTCCCACGAATCATCTAATCCGTGAAGTCATTCTCCGAAGATTAGTCTTTCCTAACTTCATCAAAAGTAATCATAGCAAATTCATCCAGAAAATGCAAGACAAAAAAATATCACTTTCCTCTCCCGCCGGATAGCAGGCGGTAAATCCCCGGCGCGATGCGCGAGAGCACTCCGGTCAGGACAGCATTTGCAAACAGTGCGATGCTGGGTAAGATCAGGAAAATGACGCTGGCTGCCACGGCATTTCCCTCAAAAAAGAAAGCAGCAACCTTGTTTGCCAATCGCACCACCACAAAGTGAATTGCGTAGAGGAAAAAGTTATCCTTCGCCAGTTTCGGCGGTGCAGGAAGCGGGCAAATGCTCACAGCCACCCACAAAAGCCCTGCCCCGAAAAACCGCTCCAGCACGATTGCGAGCGGATTATTCCAGAGAATCCCTCCTTCTCTTCCAAGAAGCCACGCAGCCACCCCGGCAGCAAAGAGGACGGCAAGTGACGTTTTCTCCCTGCCAAACCGCCCGGTGATCGCACAAAACGCCCCCACACAATAGTAAAACAGCGCGTCCGCGTTGATCTGGGGGAGAAAGACATTTTCCCGAATCAAGACAAAGAGACAGGCGATGGTGAGAGCCGCCGTCAAACGATGCTTCATCAGCACATAGACGAGCGGGGCAAGGATGGTGAGAAGAATCAGCTGGTAGAGATACCAGAATACGGGATTGTAGGCGTAAAAGAAAAGGGCGCGCACGAGTGTCGCTGCGTCCAGGGGAACGGTCTGCACGTCGAGGATTCCCGTTCGCTCCCCAATCTTTGCCGCAAAAAGGTAGGCAAAGTAGTAGAGCACGTTCCAGATCAGGTATGGCACTAGAAGGCTTCTCACGCGGCTTTTCCACTTTCTTACAAGCATTTCCCAGGAAAAGTTGCGAAAAAACAGATAAGCGGACACCATGAAAAAGCAGGGGACGGCTATCTGTCCCACACGTTCCGCGAGTGTCCGCTCAATCACTGCAACCAGAGAGCCTTCGCCCTCTGGTCCCAGAAACAGTTCCCAGTTTACGCTGTGCACCCAGACAACCAAAAGGCTTGCCAGAAATGTCACCCAGGTAATCTTTTGACGGAACTGTCTTTCATTCATTTTCTTCTGTTCTCCTGATCCTGGCGGTACTGCGTCAGCAGGCGGTTGATGCGCTTGGTGGGAGTCAGCAAATCGCTCAGGGAAGCATCGTGATTTAAGTTGTCGATAATCAGCGCGATGTACTTACTCATATCCACGTTGATGTAATACGGACGGGACAGAAGGTCGGGCGACTGATAGACGAGGTTTGTCGTCAAGATGCGGTCAATCAGACCGTTCTCGTAATACTCGTCGATCTTTCCAAGTCCGTTCGTGAACAGACCAAAGGTCGCGCAGACGAATACTTTTCTCGCCTTTCTGCTCTTTAACTCTTTTGCCACGTCAAGAATGCTCTCGCCGGAGGAGATCATATCGTCGATGATCAGCACGTCCTTGCCCTCAACCGAGGAGCCCAAAAACTCGTGTGCCACGATGGGGTTGCGACCATTGACGATCCGGGTATAGTCTCTGCGCTTGTAAAACATTCCCATATCCAGTCCCAGCATATTGGAGAAGTATACGGCGCGTCCCGTTCCGCCCTCGTCCGGGCTGATGATCATCATATGCTTGCTGTCGATGTTTAAGTCCGGCTCTTCCTTTAACAGGTACTTTAAGAACTGGTAGATCGGCTGAACGGTCTCAAATCCCTTGGAAGGAATCGCATTCTGCACTCTGGGATCGTGTGCGTCAAAGGTGATGATGTTCTCCACGCCCATATTGACCAGTTCCTGAAGTGCCAGCGCACAGTCCAGAGACTCTCTGCCGGAACGCTTGTGCTGACGTCCTTCGTACAGGAACGGCATAATCACGTTGATTCTGCGTGCCTTTCCGGCTGCTGCCGCGATGACGCGCTTTAAATCCTGGAAATGATCGTCCGGCGACATATGGTTAATCATGCCGCAGAGAGGATAAGTCAGGCTGTGGTTGCAAACGTCCACCATAATATAGAGATCGTCGCCGCGCACAGACTCATTGATTACACCTTTTGCCTCACCGGAGCCAAAACGCGGGGTTGCCGCATCAATGATGTAGCTCTCTCTCTGATAGCCGGCAAACGCGATCGTGGACTTGTGCTCGCTCTCTCTCTCGTGTCTCCATCCGACCAGGTACTCGTCCACCTTTTTTCCCAGATCGGAAATGCTCTTGAGTGGGATCAGACCCAATGGGCCAACCGGAATTGTCTCAATGATTTTTTCCTCGTAAAGCATGAAAATTTACCCTCCTAAGTGTTTGTGACTTGCTCCCGCCACCTACGAAGAAATCATTCACTGGATGATTTTTCTGTAGAGGTGGGTGCTTCTCGCTTTTTATTTCAACAAAGCATCCTGCCAGCAGGATTCTCCGCCTGCGGCGAGTCAAAACTCTTTATACAACAGGAACTCTTTTTCGTCAAGCAATTCAGCGCATATTCACATCCATCAGGCGAATATCGCCGCCATAGAGCGGGATAATCGTGTAGCCGCTCATAATTCGTGAGGTTACGCGGTCCGTGTAATTGTCTCTCAAGCTGCCGATGGAGAGGTTCGTGGAAATGATGGTGGAGCGACCCGCATTCATGCGCTCGTTGATGCAATAAAACAGCTGAGAGGAGGTGAAGCTGTTGTTTAACTCCGTTCCCAGATCGTCGATAATCAAGAGATCGCACTCCAAAATATATTGGTAAGTGTCCTTGATCTCCTCCTCCGCCTGGTAGGTGAACTTATTCTTGGAAAATACCTCGAACAGATCCGGCGCGGAAAGGTACACCACGGAATGATAGGAGTCCATCAACGCCTTTGCAATGCAGTTGGTCAGAAACGTCTTTCCAACGCCCGTGCTCCCCGTGAAGAGAAGGCTTCCTCTCTCTTTTTCAAAATTTTCCACAAATTCCTTGCACCACCCCACAACCTGCTCCATGTACTCGGCATTCGTCACACCAAGCTGCGGAATGATCTCCCTGGAATCGTAATACGCAAAAGAGAGCGTGGAGAAATTCTCCCGCTCCAATACCTGATCGAGGTTGGACTGTGCATACAAGAGCCGCATCTGCGCCCGCAAAAAGCAATGGCACTTTTTTCCGTTCGCGTATCCGGTATCCTGGCAGTCTGGGCAGTGAAATTGCAATTCCAGATAATCCGGCGAATATCCTGCCTGACGAAGCAAAGACGCCTTCTCGGCTCTCAAGTTCGCCAACTCGTTCTGAAGTCTTTCCCTGGCAGTTGTATCTCCTTCCAGAAGTTTTCGCGCACACGCAACGGAACGCTCCGCCATCTGCGCCTCAATCTCACGAATCCTGGGAATTTTTTCCTGTACTTCCTCCCGCCTTGCCGTCTGCGCGTGGCGGTTTTCCATCTGAAGCTGCGCGTAATCGCGCATAATCGCATCGTACTGAGAATTGCTCAGTGCCATGATTTTCCTCCCTCTATCATGAACGCCCTACGCGCTCTTTGAGCTGCTTCATCACAATCGCGTCATAATCCGTATCGCGCTGCTTAAAGTTGTGGAACTGGTTCGGTCTGCGGGGCGCGGAGCATTTGCCCGAAGGGGCAGAAAAACCGGAAGCAGCGGGCGCAGCAGTCTTGGCAATCTGCGCCTGTTCACGCCGCGCGTCCAGATTCTCCACGTCCTGCTTTGTCACCACACCAGCCTGCTTCCAGTCCGATAAAATCCGATCCGCATAGCGAAAGCTGGGGCTATGGATCGAGCTGATCGTGCGGTCACACGCCATCAAGACGAGTTCCCGCTCAAAGCCGTATTCCTGAAACCACTTGCGAATCATCCGCTGTTCCTCGGTTCCCGGTCTTCTGTCGTTTAAGCCAAATGCCTTCATCACGCTGAACACATCGCCGTTAAAACACTCCGCGTACTCTCTGGCTTCCTCCGCCGTCTTTAAGCCCTTCTCGTGCCAATTTAACGCCACTTTTTCCATGTAGCGCACGCTGACATGACCGTTTTGCACGCAATATTCCACCAGATACTCTAAAAGTTCCACACTAAACTCCAGCGTGTCATAGAGGTAGGCAAACACCTGGCAATCGCTCGGTGTAAAGATGCGATCCATGTACTTTTGGGCAATGTAGAGTACCTGTGAAAAGTCCTCATCTCCTGCAAGACGGTTGACCTGCTCCTCAGAATATTGCGACTGCACCGCAGGCTGCGGTGGACTCACAAGGTCTGAGATCACGGCTGCCGCCGACTCCGCATTGATCTGTGACGGAGCAATCAAGACTGGTTCCGGTTCCTCCTCTACCTCATTGACGAGAACTCCCTGTTTTTCCCAGTAGTTGAGTGCGCGGCGCACATCGGATTCCGTGTGGTTGAGTGCGTCCGCAATGGACTCCACGCTCACGTCCTCCTCCATGTGCCGCAGAACATAGAGATACACTTTCACATACTCCCCGTTGGCTGCCGCCATATATTCGTCGATAAATTCATTTGCCACCGCCGTAACAGCGACATTCCACCGGTCCCTCATCGTAAAAATCCTCCAGTTATTCTCCCAGTAATTTCTCTCCCACTCGAACGATGTCACCAGCTCCCATGGTGATCAGTACATCCCCACTCTCGCAGTGTTCCAGCACAAAAGTCTCAATCTCGTCAAAGGACGCGATAAAATGTGCCTGCGTACCGTGTGCGCGGATCTTCGCCGCAAGTTCCTCACAGCTGACTCCCAGCCGATCCGTCTCGCGCGCCGCGTACACATCCGCCAAAATCACTTCATCCGCTGCCGCAAGCGACTCTGCAAACTCATTGAAAAATGCCTTTGTGCGGGTGTAGGTGTGCGGCTGGAACACGCACCAGAGCTTCCGATGCGGATAATTCTTCGCCGCCGCAAGTGTTGCCGCGATCTCCTGCGGATGATGCGCGTAATCGTCGATAATCGTCACGCCGCCGATCTCGCCCTTCTTCTCAAAGCGACGCTCCGTCCCGGAGAACTTGCGAAGTCCTGCCATCACTGCGTCAAATCCAAGTCCTAACTCCAACACCACGGCGATCGCTGCCAGGGAATTGTATACATTATGCTCTCCGGGCACACCGAGCGTGACGCGGTTGACGATCTCGCCCTGCACCACCAGATCATACGAGGCGCGCGCAAACTCGTCGTAAGTAATGTTGGTCGCCGTGTAAGTACTGTCAAGGTTCGGGCCAAATGTCACGATCCGGCAAGGCAGTCCCTTGATCAATTCCTCCACGTTCGGGATCGCGCTGTTGATGACCAGAAGTCCCTCTTTCGGAAGTTTCTCGGCAAAGAGCCGGAAAGAATGGCGGATATCCTCGATGTCCTTAAAGAAATCCAGGTGATCCGCCTCAATGTTCAGGATAACTTCCAGCGTCGGGTTAAACGAGAGGAAGCTGTTGGTGTACTCACACGCCTCTGCCACGAACAAGTCGGAGCCGCCCACACGGATGTTTCCGCCCATGTCCTTTAAGATGCCGCCGAGCGAGATCGTCGGGTCTTCCTCCCCGGCAAGAAGCATTTCCGCCACCATGGAAGTCGTAGTCGTCTTGCCGTGCGTTCCGGAGATCGCCACAGACTGGCGGTAATTGTTCATGAGTTCGCCCAAAAGCTCTGCGCGTGTGAGCATCGGGATTCCAAGCTCCTTTGCCGCCGCAAACTCCGGATTATCCGGGTGAATCGCCGCCGTGTAGACCACCACCGCGATATCTTTTTGCGAGGAAATGTTCTCCGCTCTCTGTCCGTAGTAGACGGTTGCTCCATTTTCCTCAAGCTGCTCCGTCAAATGAGACGCCTTGGCGTCTGAACCGGATACCAAAAATCCTGCCTTTAAGAGAATCTGAGCCAATCCACTCATGCTGATTCCGCCGATTCCGATAAAGTAGACGTGTTCCGGCTTCTTAAAATCTATCTGATACATAGGTAGAGTCCTTTCTCCATTCAATTCGGAATGCGATAATTCCTGGTATCATTATAGCAGAAACACCGCCAAATGCCAGTAAAAATATTCCTTAGAGCTGATTTTCCAGCTCTTCCCACCATGCCAGACACGATTCATGCCAAGCGCGCCACGCCTCCTCGCCGATTGCCGCATTTTCCCACGCTTCCATCGTCTCAAGCGTCTGTTCATACGCCGCCTTTGCCCGCTCCATCTCCTCCCGCAAAAGCCCCAACTTCCACTCCTGGTAGGCAATCTCGGTCGGAATCTCACGAAGACGGTGACGCTCTGCTTTCGGCACGGCTTTTAAGCCTGCTATCAACGCCTGCTCCTCCGCGCTGATTCGCGCCGCCGGATTTTCACTGTGTGCCTCCCGCTCCATCCGCTCCAGATAATGCTCATATCCGAAGGGATAGTACATCGCCCGCCCTTCCTCAAAAATCAGCACACTCTCTGCCACCTGGCGGATAAAATAGCGGTCATGCGAGACGAAAAGAATTGTCCCCGTATAGGCGCGAAATGCCTCCTCAAGCCGCTCTTTTGCGCGAATGTCCATGTGGTTTGTCGGCTCGTCCAGAATCAAAAAGTTCGGGCGGCTCGTCAAAAGTTCTGCAAGGACAAGACGCGCCTTCTCCCCGCCAGAGAGATTGCTGACAGGTTTTGCCGCGTCCTGCCCGCCAAAAAGATACCCACCGAGCGTCTGGCGCACCTCTTTTTCGGTCATGGACGGAAATAGGCTGTGAAAATGCTCCACAACGGAGAGCGGCGAGGTAATTTCTGCCGCATGCTGGTCAAAGTAGCCGATCGTGATGTTATTTCCCAGACGCGCCTCCCCGGCAAGTTTCGGCAAGAATCCGGCGACTGTCCGCAGAAACGTCGTCTTTCCTGCTCCATTTTTTCCCAAAAGTCCGATCTTTTGCCCTCTGTGGATGCGAAGGCTCAGCTCCATCAATGGTCGATCCCAGCCAAACTTCAAGTGTTCCGCCTCGTACACCCATTTGCTTCCAACAATCAGCGGTGTAAAATCTCCGGTCAGAATCGCATCGCCATTTTCCACCGGCTTTTCCACGCGCTCCATCCGCTCCATCTGTTTCTTCTTTGCCCTGGCAAATGCCGCCTTGTTCGGCTTGTGCTTAAACCGCTCCACCAACTCGCCAAGCCTGCGGTACTCTTCCTGCTGGCTCTCCCACGCCTTTCTCTGACGCGCCAAACGACGCGCTTTTTCTTCCTTATAATAAGTGTAATTGCCGCTGTATCGAACGAGTTTTTTCCCCTCAAGCTCATAGACAATCTGTGCCGTCCGGTCAAGGAAAAATCGGTCGTGCGAGACCATCACAACCGCCTTCTCGTAGCTTCGCAGATACCGTTCGAGCCACTCCACCGTCTCCAAATCCAGGTGATTCGTCGGCTCATCGAGCAGTAAAATGTCCGGTTTTTCCAAAAGCAGGCGAATCAGTGCGATCTTCGTCTGTTCGCCCCCGGAAAACGAGGAGAGCCGCTTTTTCTTGTCCGCTTTTTGAAAGCCAAACCCGGTAAACAGTCGCTCGTACTCCTGTTCGTAGGCAAACTGTTCTCTGGAAAATGCTTCCATCTGAGGGCAGGACGCCAGAATCTCCTCCTCCACGGTCTGATCCTTCCCAGAAAACGCCTGCTGGGAGAGGATTCCGATGGTGACTTGCCTGGAACAGGTAATGCCCGTACCCGCGCGTCTATCATCCCGGTCAAGTGAGAGTTCCCCGGCAATCAGGCGAAGAAGCGTACTCTTTCCCGCTCCGTTTGCCCCGACCACCGCGATCTTTTCCGTCCCGCGAATCTCAAAGTCAATATGTTCCAAAATCACGCGCCCACCTGCGCTGACTGTACCATCCGAAATCTGATACAACACCGTGCTCCACCTGCTTTCTGCCATACGAAATCTGCCGTACTCTTGTTGATTGCCTGGGTATTATACCAGAAGTGTGCAAGTCGCGCCAGAGGAAGATTTGGTTGTAGAAAATATTCCGAATATATGGTATCTTGGAGATATAAAAAATAGTAGAATTTTTCTCTCACCTACAAGATGATTTTAGGTCGGTTGAGGGATAGGAAAACGCCGGAAACCCGCATAAACACTATGTTTTTGCAGGTTCTCGGCGTTTCTTTTATCGCCTGTGTTGGTGGTTCTTTTTCGGTAAATGGTGCCCAAATGGTGCCCAAATTCCATGCGGGGCTATAAAGGACTATAAGAAGCAGTAAAGAGATAAAACCGTTACAGGTCAATTTCGCTGCTTTTTTTCTTTGTGATGTTGTATAATAATACTTGACACTTCTCCTTCACGGATTTATAAGAAAAGATGTGGAGATGGAGGTCAAAATGGCACAGAAAAAGGTTTATGATGAAGAATTCAAAATTCAGGCGGTAAAATTGGGAAGAGAGATTGGGTTCAGCAAAGCGGCCAAAGAGCTGGGGGTTAACATTGATACCTTATACGGATGGAATAAGCGCGCAAAAGATGCCAGGCTGGATTTGGGATCGGGAACACAAACTCCTGATACCGCAATGAGCCTTACTGAGGAGGTACAGAAACTTAGACAGCAGACAAAAGAGCAGGCAAAAGAAATCGCCCGTTTAAAAGAGGAAAATGAGTTCTTAGCGAAAGCAAGCGCTTTTTTCGCAGCGAGCCGTCGGAAGTCTCCAAAAATCTGAGGATGAAGTTTATTGATATCAAGACAGATGGCGGCCAGATCAAAGGGAAAATCGCATTTTACTGCGAAGTCCTGAAGGTATCTCGTCAGGGGTTTTATTGGTTTCTAAGACATCGCGATGCTCCATGGAAATATGAGGATATCGCCGAAAGGATGCGTTCCGTTATAGCAGAAAACGAATGCAATGACACCTATGGTCGCTGCCGGATGCGTGAAGCTCTGTAGTGGTAGTATAAAAATAGTACAAAGTAAAGATGCCATGTAACACCAAAT
>Cebus_capucinus_imitator_PRJNA485217_SSR096__coassemble_740_pt1 | contig 10896 bp, 9 predicted proteins | sample Cebus_capucinus_imitator_PRJNA485217_SSR096__metabat2_high_PE_003 | metagenome-assembled genome bin Cebus_capucinus_imitator_PRJNA485217_SSR096 | reverse complement strand
TTATTGCTTTTGCAAGACCGGTACGCAATTCATCCCACCGCTTTAGAAGCGGGGGCTTCTTGCTGAATCATGTTAAAAAAGTTTTTGGTTGCATTATCCGCCGAAAAGATATTGAGGCTTCTTGGCTGATGTAAGGGGCCTATGAAAAGATTCGGCAGATCTTCTCGTTTCAGGGAATTCCTATTTATCGTACTTTTTTGAGCTTTCTCATTCCATTTTCTGAAAAATGCGGTATACTAGATAGCAGAAAAAGGAGGGTATCATTATGACACATCTAACGTTGGCAAACAGCTCCTTGATGGCGATTCTGTGTGGAATTACCATTCTGATCGTTCTGATCCAGCCCGTGATTTTTCTGACGGTGGCGATTCGGCGGGGAAAAGAGCTGAACATGACAAAGGAAGAGATGAAAGAGGCGGCAAGAAGCAGCGCGGTCTTCTCCATCATCCCGTCCCTTCCAATTATTGTAAGTTACCTCATCTTGGTGCCTGCCTTGGGGCGATACTTTCCGTGGCTGCGTCTGAGCGTCGTGGGATCGGCGGCGTATGAGACCATGGTGGCGAACATGGCGGCAGAGGCACTCGGTCTGGAATCCATCAGCGCGGATGTGATCCCATTGGACATGTTTGTTGCGATTCTCTTTGTGGTCAGCATCGGAATCCTCGGCGGAAACATTTTCAATGTTATCTTCTTAAAAACATACGACAAAAAGGTAGAAGCCTTAAAGAGTGGAAACGCCAAGCTCGTCCCGATCATCACGACCGCGATGTTCCTTGGAATGTACGGAACGATGGCAGCTCCCCACATTACCAACTTTTCCAGTCTTCCGGCTGTCTCGGCGATTCTGGTGGCGGGAATTGTGGCGATTTTGATGAACAAGTTTGCGGCAAACCGCAAGAAGCTGAAAGAATTTGCATTTCCCCTGAGTATGATTGTGGGAATGTTGGCATCCTGTGTGGTAAACGTAATGATCTAGTGGGAGGAAAGACAAATGAACGAAAGTAGTTATTATCACAAAATCCATCGTCTGGGCAGAATCACCGTAATCTGCGCCCTGATCAGTTTCCTGGCAGTTCCGTTTGGTCTTGCCATTGCAAACGGGATTGAACTAAAGATTCCCCAGATTCTCCAGAACGCTATCCCAATTCTTTTGACTTTCTCGATCAGCGGAATCTGTGAGAATCTCTCATTTATGCCGATTATCGGAAGCGGAGCACTCTATATGGCGTGCGTAACGGGAAATGTTAGCAACATGAAAGTCCCGGCAGCCATCAACGCTATGGAAGTTGCCGGGTGCACGCCGGGAAGTGAGAAGGCGGATGTGATCTCGATCATTGCGGTTGCCTCCTCCGCCTTTGTGACCACATTGATCGTGTTTCTGGGAATGCTGTTTCTGGCGCCAATCTTTGCGCCGATCTACAACGATCCCTTCCTTCAGCCGGCGTTTCAGAACATGGTTCCGGCACTCATCGGGGCGTTACTGTTCCCCTATCTCTTAAAAGCACCCAAACAGTGCATTGTACCGGTGATTCTTCCGATTATCATCATTTTCGCCGTAGGACGCAGCTTTTTTTCGTCCAATCAGAGCTACATTATGGTTGCGGTGATCATCGCCTCTGCCGTGTACTCTTACGGACTTTATAAGAAAAAATGGATTCACTAAACAATCAAAAAGGAGAAGATACGATGGGAAAATTAGAATTTGTTCAAAATGCAATCGAAGAGAAAAAACAGTTGATCCTTGATGTGAGCGACAAGATCTTTGGATACGCAGAGATCGGATTTCGCGAGTTCCAGACCGTCGCCCTTTACCAGAAAGTATTGGAAGAAGAGGGATTTGAGGTTGAGATGGGACTTGCCGGGATGCCAACGGCATTTCGCGCAAGTTTCGGAACTGGAAAGCCTGTGATCGGATTTTTGGCAGAGTATGACGCACTTCCGGAACTCTCCCAGGCAGGTGGCTGTACGGAGAGAAAGCCTGCAAATGGATGCAATCCGGACGGTCACGGCTGTGGGCACAACCTGCTTGGCGCGGGTGCGATGGGGGCGGCATTTGCCGTAAAAGCATATCTGGAAAAACATCTAGGAGCGGGACGCGTGATCTTGTTTGGCTGCCCCAGCGAGGAGAAGGGCGACGCAAAGGCGATTATGGCGAGAGAGGGGATTTTTGACGGCGTGGACGCTGCCTTTACCTGGCATCCGGACACGGCAAATGCCGTTTGGTCGGCCTCTTCATTGGCAAATGTCAGCGTCTTTTTCTCATTCCAGGGCGTGACGTCTCATGCGGCGGCGGCTCCGGAACTTGGACGCTCGGCACTCGATGCGGCGGAGCTGATGAGCGTGGGAGTCAACTATCTAAGAGAACATATTATCTCGGATGCGAGAGTGCACTATGCGTATTGCGATGCGGGTGGAAGCGCACCCAATGTGGTTCAGGGACATAGCCGCGTTCATTATTTTATTCGTGCGCCAAAGTCCTGGCAAGTCAAGGAAATCTATCAGCGCGTGGTCGATGTTGCAGAGGGAGCGGCTAAGATGACGGGAACGAAGATGAGTTATGAGCTCTTTGCGGGAGTATCGGATTTTATCCCCAATCACGTCCTCTCAGAAGTGCTTCAGGAATCACTGGAGGAAGTGGGCGCGCCGGACTTTGAGGAGAAGGATTTTGCTTTGGCAAAAGAATTTTTGATGAAAACTTCCACGCCACAGGAATTGGAGATGAAGGAAGCGGCCATTCGCAAGCGGTTTGGCGCGGAGCATGAAGCAGAGTTTATGGAGAGACCGCTTGACACGCAGATCCAGCCGCTTGTGTGGTCGGGAAAGGTGATGTCCGGCTCTACGGATGTGGGCGATACGAGTTATGTCGTCCCCACCGCTCAGCTGACGGCGGCTACGGCGACGTTCGGAACGGCTCCCCACACTTGGCAGATGACGGCGCACGGCAATACCGAGATCGCGCACAAGGCGATGTTGACGGCGGCAAAAGCCATGGCGTTGGCGGGGCTGAAAGTCTTGGAATCCCCCGAAACCTTACAGAAGGCACACGACGAGTGGCTGGAAGAGACGGGAGGCGTCTACGAGTGCCCCATTCCAAAGGAGATCGGTCCAAGACTTGAGGACTGAGCGTTGCTCACGCGCCAATTTTCTGAGGTTGATAACGAACCCATTTTGTAGTAAAATGAAAAAATAGAATCTAAGAGAGGGGGAGTGTCGATGAACATTCGCCAGTTGCAGGAAGAACAGGAAATGCAGACGTTAAGCCCATACGCAGCACTTTCTGCCAGAACGAGGGGGCGTGAAAAGGAAGAGCCGCTCTGCGACATTCGCCCTGAATACCAGAGAGACCGCGACCGAATCCTTCATTGCAAGGCATTTCGCCGCCTGAAGGACAAAACGCAGGTATTTCTGGCACCAGAGGGAGATCACTACCGCACGCGGCTGACACATACGCTGGAGGTCAGCCAGATTGCGCGAACCATCGCAAAAGCTCTGCGTTTAAACGAGAGCCTGACCGAGGCGATCGCGCTGGGACACGATTTGGGACATACACCGTTTGGTCATGTGGGCGAGGAAATTTTGAATAAGCTCTGTGAGGATGGGTTTGTCCATTGTGAGCAGAGTGTACGGATTGTGGAAATTTTAGAAAAAAATGGAAAAGGTTTAAACCTGACCTGGGAGGTGCGCGACGGAATCTTAAACCACCGCACTTCTGGTTCACCGCACACTTTGGAGGGCGCGGTGGTGCGCCTCTCCGACAAGATTGCCTACATCAATCACGACATTGATGATGCGATTCGGGCAAAGTTGTTTGTGGAGGAGGAATTGCCTTACGAGTATACCGATGTGCTCGGTCACAGTGTGCGTGAGCGGCTCAATACTATGATTCACGACATCATCGCAAACAGCGCGGATCAGCCGAGCGTCCAGACTTCTCCCGGAATGGAGGAGACGATGCGCGGGCTTCGCCGCTGGATGTTTGAGCACGTCTACCGAGGCGGGGTGGCAAAGGCAGAGAAGGAGCGCGCACAGCAGCTTCTAGCATACCTTTATGAGTATTACATGAACCACATCGACCAGCTTCCGCAGGAAAATCTTCGCCAAATGAGTGAGCGCGGCGAGAAGAAGAGCCGTGCCGTTTGCGATTATCTTGCGGGGATGACGGATATGTACGCCATCGACCGTTTTGAGCAGCTGTTTGTGCCAAAACGCTGGAATGTGATGTGAAAGGAGAGAGAGTTTGTTTTATCCGGAAGAAATCGTGGAAGAAGTGAGAAGCCGAAACGACATTGTGGACGTGATTTCTGGCTATGTGAAATTACAAAAAAAGGGAGCCAATTACTTTGGACTCTGCCCGTTTCACAGCGAGAAATCCCCCAGCTTCTCCGTCTCGCCGGGAAAGCAGATGTATTACTGCTTTGGATGCGGGGCAGGGGGAAATGTCATCACGTTTCTCATGGAATATGAGAACTTTACGTTCCCGGAAGCGATGAAAGAGCTGGCAGACCGGGCAGGTGTGGAACTTCCGAAAGTGGAGGAAAACCAGGAAGCAAGAGAGCAGGCGGATTTCCGGGCAAGGCTTTTGGAAGTCAATAAACTGGCAGCCAATTATTTTTATTACCAGTTAAAGCAGCCCCAGGGACAGCGCGGGTATGAGTACCTGCACGATGCTAGAAAGCTTTCGGATGAGACGATTCGCCGCTTTGGATTGGGATTTGCCAATAAGACGAGCGACGATCTCTACCGTTACTTGAGAGGAAAAGGGTACGACGATGCCTTCTTAAAGGAGACGGGACTTGTGACCGTGGAGGAGCGGGGAGGACGGGATAAGTTTTGGAACCGCGTCATTTTCCCGATCATGGACGTGAATAACCGCGTGGTCGGTTTTGGCGGACGTGTGATGGGGGAGGGGGAGCCAAAATACCTCAACTCCCCGGAGACGCGGTTGTTTGATAAGAGTCGAAATCTCTACGGTTTAAACTATGCGCGCACCAGTCGGGAGAAGTTTTTCTTGGTCTGTGAGGGCTATCTTGACGTGATTTCCCTGCATCAGGCTGGATTTACGAATGCCGTCGCTTCGCTCGGAACAGCATTTACCCCGCAGCACGCCACAATCCTCAAACGCTACACGGATCAGGTGATTTTGACTTACGACAGCGATGGGGCTGGCGTGAAGGCGGCGCTGCGTGCGATCCCGATTCTGAAGGAGGCGGGCGTCTCCGTCAAGGTCTTAAATATGCGCCCCTACAAAGATCCTGACGAGTTTATCAAAAATCTAGGGGCAGAGGCATTTCGCGAGCGGATTGAGGGTGCGAGAAACAGTTTCCTCTTTGAGATTGACGTGCTTAAAAAGGAATATTTTCTCGAAGACCCGGAACAGAAGACGAAATTCTACCAGGAGACGGCGCGAAAACTCTTGCGCTTTGGGGAAGCGTTGGAGCGGGACAACTACATTCAGGCAGTCGCGCGCGAGTACATGATTCCGGAGGCGCAGCTTCGCCAGATGGTGAGCCATATGGGGATGGCGATGGGACTTTCTGCCGGGGAGAGTTATGTACCGCGGGAAAATGTCGCCGGAAGGAACGCAGGGGGAGCGAGAGAGACGCAGGAAGCGACCGCGCTTCGCAAACCCGGCGGGCGGCGCGTCTCCAGAGAGGACGGCATTCGCCGGTCACAGCGTTTGCTGTTGACGTGGTTGATTGAAAACCCGGAACTATTTGAACGGGTGAAAGGGGTGATTAGTGCGGACGATTTTGTGGAGGAGCTTTACCACGAAGTCGCTCAGGAGGTGTTTTCCGCACAGCGCGCCGGAACGCTCAATCCGGCGGATATTTTGAGCAAATACATCAACGATGAGGATCAATACCGGGAGGTGGCGGCGCTCTTTAATGCCAGCTTAGACGATTCTCTAGACAATGAGGAGCAGAAGAAAGCATTTTCCGAGACCGTATATAAGGTAAAGAAAAACAGCCTGGATATCGCGGCGAAGAAAGCGTCGGACATTGCACAGCTGCAGGAGATTATCCGGCAGCAGGCCGCGTTGAAACAGCTTCACGTTACCTTGGAGTGATTAGGCGGCATGGGAGAGGTGAAACATATGATGGAAGAGAGGAACACGGGGTTTCGCGAGAGGCTGTCAGGACTGCTTGAGGAGGCAAAGAAAAAGAAGAATGTACTGGAATATCAGGAAGTACTGGATTATTTTGGGAATTTGACGCTGACCGGGGTACAGCTTGACCGGGTATTTGCATTTTTGGAGAAGCACCAGGTCGATGTGCTCCAGGCAGAAGGAAAGGGCGATCTGGATGAGGAACTCTTTTTGGAGGAGGAAGAGGAGATCGACGTGGAGCGCGTGGATCTTTCCGTGCCGGAAGGAATCGGGATCGAAGATCCAGTTCGGATGTATTTGAAAGAGATCGGAAAGATTCCACTTTTGACCATGGAGGAGGAAGTTAAACTTGCAAAACGGATGGAGGAGGGCGACTCGGACGCCTCCAAACAGCTGGCAGAGGCGAATCTTCGCCTGGTGGTCAGTATCGCCAAAAAGTATGTGGGGCGTGGGATGCAATTTTTGGATCTGATTCAGGAAGGAAACCTCGGACTCATCAAGGCCGTGGAAAAGTTTGACTACCGAAAGGGTTACAAGTTTAGCACCTATGCGACGTGGTGGATTCGTCAGGCGATCACCCGTTCCATTGCAGATCAGGCAAGAACCATCCGCATCCCCGTTCATATGGTGGAGACGATCAACCGCATGGTGCGCGCATCCCGCCAGCTGCTCCAGGAGTTGGGGCGTGAGCCAACGACGGATGAGATCGCCGAGCGCACCGGGTTCTCGCCGGAGCGTGTGGCAGAGATTATGAAACTCTCCCTGGAGCCGGTCTCTCTGGAAACACCGATCGGAGAGGAGGAAGACAGCCATCTGGGAGATTTTATTCAGGACAACCGGGTGGCAGTCCCGCAAGATGCGGCGACATTTACTCTGCTTCATGAACAGCTGATGGTCGTGCTGGGCGACTTGACGCCGAGGGAGCAGAAGGTGCTCAGGCTGCGATTTGGGCTGGACGACGGGCGGCCGAGAACACTTGAGGAAGTCGGTCAGGAGTTTAACGTTACCAGGGAGCGCATCCGCCAGATCGAGGCAAAGGCGTTGCGAAAGCTGCGCCATCCCAGCAGAAGTAAAATGTTAAAGGATTATCTGGATGAATAAGAATGTAGAGAATCAATCAAACAGCCACACAGGGATTCGGATTTCCGCCCGTCTGCGCGCGGTATCGTCATTTGTCCCAAAGGGGAGTAAGATTGCAGACATTGGAACGGATCACGGATATGTGCCAATCTATCTGGTGCAAAATGGCTTGGCAGAACACGCGGTGGCGATGGATCTTCGAGAAGGACCCTTAGAGCGGGCGCGGGCGCACGTTGCCGCGCTTGCCGCAGGTCAGAGGGAGCGGATTGAGCTTCGCCTCTCCGACGGCATGGAAAAGCTGAGGGCGGGCGAGGCAGGTACCGTGATCATCGCCGGAATGGGCGGTGATCTGGTGGTTCGCATTCTCCTTGGAAGGCGTGATCTATGGGACTGCGTGGATCGCTTTATTCTCTCTCCGCAGTCGGAACTTGACCAAGTTCGCCTTTTTTTGGAAAAAGAGGGATTTGCGATTGCGCGGGAAATGATGATTTTGGATGAGGGAAAATACTACACGATCATGGAAGCCGTGCGCGGGCAAATGAAGCCGCAGACCAAGGCGGAGCGTCTGTTTGGACGTGATCTGATTCAGAAAAAAGATGCGACACTGCGTGATTACTTAAAGAAAGAGCGATTGCGTGTGGAAGGCATCTGCAAGTACTTATCCGGCGAGGAAACGCCTGCAAAGGCGAGAGCAAAAGAAAGCTTGCAGAAAGAATTACGGTTGATTGAGGAGGCACAAAATGAAATGCAGGGAAGTGATTGAATCACTCAGAGAACTGGCTCCGGAAAGCTGCGCCTGTGATTGGGACAATCCGGGACTTTTGGCAGGCCGCTCGGACAAAGAGGTGCGAAAGGTTTATCTGGCACTCGATGCGGACGATACGGTCGTTGAGGCGGTAGCTGCGGGCGGATACGATCTTTTGATTACGCATCACCCGTTGATTTTCCGTGCAATCAAGCAGGTCAACGATCAAAACTTTATCACAAGACGCCTGATTCGGCTGATCGGGGCAGACGTCTCTTACTTTGCGATGCATACAAACTTTGACGCGGCACCTGGGTGCATGGCGGATCTTGCGGCAGAGCGGCTGGGACTTTCCGACTGCGAGCCGCTTGAGGTGCTCGGAGAGAAAGACGGAGTGTCCTATGGAATCGGAAAAGTTGGCACGTTGAAAGAAGAGATGGAGTCGGAAGCATTTGCCCGCTTTGTAAAAGAAGCGTTTTCATTGCCGTTTGCTCTGCTCTACGGAAAAGAGCAGATGGGAGAACGAATCCAAAAAGTTGCGATCTGTCCCGGAGCGGGCGCAAGTGAGGTGGATCGGGCGATTCGCAGCGGGGCGCAGATCCTTGTGACGGGCGACATCGGTCATCACACTGGGATTGACGCGGCGGCGCAGCATCTGGCAATCTTGGACGCCGGGCATTACGGACTGGAGCACATCTTTATGGAATTTGTGGCAGGATTTTTGCGTGAGCGGTTCGGGGAAAAGCTGGAAATTGCGATCGCGCCGCCGTCGTGGCCTGCAACGCTGATCTAGGACGGAGACGAAAAAGAGAGGGGAAGACGCATGGCAAAGGTTCAAATCGGGGAGAAAATTTTTGAGTATGCGGATGAACTGTGCTGGCTGGATGTAGCTCGGGCGCACCAGAAAGCGATGGAGGATGACATTCTCCTTGTGCGTGTGGACGGGAAATTACAGGAATTACACAAGCCGGTTCGCTCCTGCAAGCTCTCGTTTGTCACGGCAAGGGAGAAGCCGGGCATGAGTGCTTACCAGCGAAGCGCGACGTTGATGATGCTTCGCGCTTTCTATGAGGTGGTGGGACAGGAGCGCGTAAAGAAAGTGACTGTGGACTTTTCCGTGGGAACAGGGCTGTTTGTGGAACCGGAAGGCGATTTCTTGCTGACAGACGACCTGCTTCTCGCAGTCAAGGCGCGGATGCACGAGTATGTGGAGCAGAGAATCGAGATTCAAAAGAAAAACGTGCACACGGACGAGGCAGTGGAGCGGTTTGAACGCCACCGAATGTACGACAAGGCAAGACTTTTTCGCTATCGACGCGTCTCCAGAGTGAACCTGTACAGCATGGGCGGTTTTGAGGACTATTATTACGGTTACATGGTGCACGACGCCGGTTATCTTCGCTACTTTGATCTGATGCGATACCACGACGGATTTGTGCTTTTGCTTCCGCAAATGTCGAATCCAAAGAAGATTCCGCAATTTGTCCCTCAAGAGAAACTTTTTGGGACGCTCTCAGAGTCCTCACAGTGGGGGCGGCGGCTCGATCTTGAGACCGTCGGCGCGCTCAACGACCATATGGCTTCGGGGCGGATGGAGCGGGTGATTCTCGTGCAGGAAGCACTTCAAGAGAAACGAATCGGGGAGATTGCGGCACAGATTGCAAATCGGGAGAATGTCAAGTTTGTCATGATTGCAGGTCCGTCCTCCTCCGGAAAGACGACATTTGCCCAGAGACTCTCGATTCAGCTGGAGGCATTGGGGCTTCACCCGCATCCCATCTCCGTGGATAATTACTTTGTCAACCGCATCAACAGCCCGCGGGACGCGCAGGGAAACTACAATTACGAGGCGTTGGAGTGTCTGGACTTAAAGCAATTTAACGATGATATGACGACGTTGCTTGCCGGGGAGCGGGTGGAGCTTCCGGTCTATAACTTTAAGAAGGGTGTTCGCGAGTACAAGGGCGATTTTCTGCAGCTTGGGGCAAACGATCTTCTCGTAATCGAAGGAATTCACTGCCTAAACGAGGCGATGTCTTACGCGCTTCCGAAAGAGAGCAAATTTAAGGTCTATATCAGCGCGCTCACGCAGTTAAATATTGACGAGCACAATCGCATTCCGACAACGGACGGGCGGCTGATCCGGCGGATGGTGCGCGATGCCAGAACGCGGGGCAACGGAGCGCGGGAGACGATCCGGATGTGGGAGTCGGTGCGAAGAGGAGAAGAACAGAACATTTTCCCATTTCAGGAAGAGGCGGACGCGATGTTTAACTCCGCGCTGATCTATGAACTTGCGGTGCTCAAGCAATATGCGGAGCCGCTGCTTTTTGGGATTCCCAGGGATTGTGAGGAGTATCTGGAAGCAAAGCGTTTGCTCAAATTCCTGGATTATTTTCTTGGAATGGACGCGCAGTCCGTGCCGAATAACTCGATTCTTCGGGAATTTATCGGCGGAAGCTGCTTTGAGGTGTAAAATGAGCTGGACAAATCACAGATCGTGTGGTAGAATCTCAGATTGTGAGTAGAACAGATGGCCGCTGCTGCAATACCGAGAGGATGCAGGAGAGGAAAGTCCGGGCTTCACAGGGCAGGGTGCCAGATAACGTCTGGCGGAGGCGACTCCAGGGATAGTGCAACAGAAATATACCGCCTTCCCGCTTGCGGGGAGGTAAGGGTGGAAGGGCAGTGCAAGAGACTACCGCCCGGCTGGTAACAGGCGGGGCATATGTAAACCCCATCCGAAGCAAGACCAAACAGGAAGCATATGGCGGCCCGTCAGCTTCCGGGTAGGTTGCTTGAGGCTGTTGGCGACAGCAGTCCTAGATAGATGGCCATCCAACGACATAACCCGGCTTACCGTTTTACTCATATTTTAAGAAAAGCAAAAGACGCATGGCAAACTCGCCATGCGTCTTTTTTGTTCATAGGATATTGCGTCCTATGAACAAAAAAACGCTCCGCT
>Cebus_capucinus_imitator_PRJNA485217_SSR096__coassemble_682_pt1 | contig 11730 bp, 11 predicted proteins | sample Cebus_capucinus_imitator_PRJNA485217_SSR096__metabat2_high_PE_003 | metagenome-assembled genome bin Cebus_capucinus_imitator_PRJNA485217_SSR096 | reverse complement strand
GAGGTGCAAAAGCCGCTCTACGACAGTTTGGACAAGACGACGGACACACTCGCAGCCGTCTCCGGTTCGTTGGAGAGTTTGGATGGCGTGGTAGGGCAGCTTGACACGACGCTCGACAGCGTCTCGGATGCCTCCCACAGCATGATTGCGTCGCTTGAGAGTACACAGCAGATGCTGAACCGGATTCTTGACGGTTTTGACGATCTGACGGGGCGGGTCAACGATCTGGCAGACAGCGAGAAGTTAAATAGCGCGCTTGAGATCATGGAAAATGATCCCGACCAGTTCAGCGACTTTATGAAAACTCCGGCGGATATGGAGACGATTGAGGTTTATCCTGTTGCGACGTATGGCTCTGCGATGACGCCGTTTTACTCGGTTCTTGCGATCTGGGTCGGCGGACTTTTGATGGTATCGCTCTTAAAATGCGCTGTGGAGAAAGAGCGCGCAAAAGGCTTTACTTCCAATGAACTCTATTTTGGAAGATATATGCTCTTTTTCTCTGTCGGAATCATTCAGGCAGTGATCGTGGCACTGGGTGATCTGTATATGCTTCACGCGCAATGCCTGTATCCAGGGCGTTTTATCTTCGCCTCCATCGTCTCAAGCGTGATCTTCACAAGTTTGATCTACGCCTTCACCGCCTCCTTTGGCGACGTGGGAAAAGCGGTGCTTGTGGTGTTCATGGTGCTTCAGGTTGCGGGTTCCGGCGGAACCTTCCCCATTCAGGTAACGCCCAAATTTTTCCAGGTACTCAACCCGTTTCTTCCCTTCACACACCTGATTAACGTGATGCGCGAGTGCGTGGGTGGTCTTTACGGAAATGATTATTGGAGATATATGGGATATGCCTTGATTTATATTCCGGTGGCACTGTTTGTGGGGCTTGTTTTGCGAAGAAAGGCAGAAAAACTCAATGAGTGGTTGGAAGAAAAGCTCTCTGAGACTGGTTTCATGTAAGAAATGGCTGCTGTTTGCGATTCTTGGCGCGGTGGTAGTTGTCGTTCTTCTTCTGGAGAGCCCGGCACTGCGCCCGCGCGTTTCCCTGCTTCGCGCCGCAGCGCGCACCGACCAGAAACTTCGCCGCCTGTTCGGGGAAATGCCTGGGAGCGGGAAGGCGACAAAGCAATACGCGAAAGTGATTCTTGACGAGGTAACAGAGAACGGTTCCTCGATTCTCGTGCTTCCGGGCGGTCTCGGATTTGCCTGGAGCGAACAGCTTCAAGGCGAGATCGGGGTGGGAAGTCTGGACATTTACTTTATGGGCACGATCAAAAAAGGTGTGCATTACACTGGCATCCCTCTCGATCAGGGACACGCAGAGTCTTTGCGCGAGAAGGCGATTGCGATGGTCATAAAGGGTGAGGTTAATTTCGTCGATCACAAGATCGCTGTGCGTGTGCACGGAAAAGACTTTGACGCGGTGCTTGACGAGGTTTCTCAGATGCTTACTGACTTTGGCGAGCCGCTCTCAGACTGGGAAGCGATTCTTCCAAAAGATGGAAATGACCGGACGCTGTATTTTACATTGAATGGAAAGCGCGAGATCACAGAGGTCGCCGTACAGGATCTGGGAACGTGTGAACTTGACGTTTCCGGAAAAGAAGTCTTTTTGAATCTGTCATGGGCGTATGGCGAGCGAAGCGTCGCGCTTGAGGCACAGGCAAAGCTCGATGGGGCAAACGGCGTGCGCGTCTCACACGCAAAACTCACGGCAGACGAGCCGGGCAAAAACCTTGTGATCGGGGCGAGCGGCGTCTACACGAGAGAGAAAGCCGCGCCGGATCCCGTGGATACGGAAGATCCCGGAGAGGCGTCCGCACTCTTGGCGATGCAGGCTTTAGAGAACCTATTTTTAGAAAATGTTTCAGCTCTTGGAATCAAGAGCGGGGAGGGGTTATGAAAATTTCAATTATCGGTTATTGCGGGGCAGGAAAGTCAACATTGGCGGCACAGCTTGGGCAGATGCTTGGAACTGCGGTCTTGCACCTGGATCGTGTGCATTGGCTTGCTGGCTGGAAGGCGCGTGCGAGAGAAGAGTCGGCTGCGATTGTGGAGACGTTTTTGCGGGAAAATGCTTCCGGCTGGGTGATTGACGGAAATTACACAAATCTTTGCTACGAGCAGAGAATGAAGGAGTCTGACCTGATCATTTTCCTGAATTTTCCAAGAAGAATCTGCCTGCCAAGAGTGCTCCGGCGGAAGATGCAATACAATGGGAGAAGTCGTGAAAGCATGACGGAGGGGTGCGAGGAGAAGATTGATTTGGAGTTTCTTCTCTGGGTGCTAATTTATGGGCGGGACAAGAAAAAGCGCGCCCAATATGCCAATTTGAAAAAACAATATTCTGACCGATTTGTGGAGCTTTGCAATCCGAAAGAAGTCGCGCGTTTCCAAGAAACGTTGCGAGTGCGGATTGAGAGAGGGGAGAGAACATGAGCGGGAAAATCTTTTATGTGATGGGAAAGAGCGCGTCCGGCAAGGACACGATCTACAAAGAACTGCGGGCGCGTCACCCGGAACTGGGGCGCGTGTGCCTGTACACGACGCGTCCAATTCGTGACGGAGAGAAGGACGGGCAGGAGTACTTTTTCGTAAACGAATCATTTCTCAGAAAAACGAGAGAAGAAAAGAAGCTGATTGAGAGCAGAACTTACGAGACGGTCTTTGGCCCGTGGACGTACTTTACGGCGGACGACGGGCAGATTGACTTAAAGTCCGGGAAAAATTACCTGATGATCGGGACGTTGGAGTCGTATGAGCGGATGCTTGCCTACTACGGGGAAGCGGTGCTCGTTCCCATCTACATTCAGGTGGAGGACGGACTGCGCTTGGAGCGCGCCCTTGCCCGCGAAAAAACTCAGCACACCCCAAAGTACCGTGAGATGTGCCGAAGATTTCTTGCCGATGAGGAGGACTTTTGCGAGGAAAATCTCGCACGCTGTAAGATCACGCACCGTTACGAGAACGTAGACCTCTCGGCGTGTCTTGACGAGATCGAGGCGGCAAACTTTCCGGCAGCTGTCCCGGCTTTCTCGCCGACGAGATTGTAGGCTTCCTGACGGTAGTGAAATTCGTCCTTCATCAGCCCTTTTGCGGCAAACGAGCGAAATTGTTCGCTCACCAAAAGAATGGATTCTTCTTCCTCGCAGAGCGCTTTCTGTGCAAGTTGAATCGGGACGTAGAGATCCGGGTGATCTCTGTGGTTTCCGATCTGAATCAAGAAGCAAGTTTCAACCCGCCCTTCTTTCATGAACGCATGGAGGAAGGTGCGGGTTTTTTCTTTGTAGAGATTGCCGTCCATCTTGTGATCGCCGTCCGTGCATCCCTGACACCAGGCAAGAAACGTGTGCTCCACGTCGTACCCGTTTTCTTCCAGAAAATGGCGGGCGCGCTTTAAGCGATCGAGTGCGTCACGGTAAAACGGCGTCCCCGGCATCCACTCAAGGATGGAAGAGCCGCCCTTTGCACACGAGACGGCGACAACGGGAACATTTATCTGAGCAACATAGGCGCGCACAAACGAGGAGACGAGAGATCCCGTCTTCATTCCCGGCTCAAACACGCCGTCTGGATTGTTCTCCGCCGCGCCAAACGGCTCGGCCAGGGGAGATAATCGGTCGGGCTGACTGATTGCGCGATACTCCCACGCAATCCCATCAGGCAGAGAAGGGGCGAGAGAGGCATCTCCCCGCCCTGCCATATTGCTCTGCCCCATAAAAAGAATCAGGTGAACAACTGGTCTCATAACACCTTTTTTCCTTCCACATATTTTGCGCGCACTTCGCGCTCATCGGATAAGTAGATCAACCGCTCCAGCCGTCCTTTTGGCGGGATGGAAAGTGGCGTTTTTAAGCGCGAATCGTCGAGCACGACTGCGTCAAAGGCAAATCCCGGCGTAAACGTGCCCACATCGCCAAAGAAACTTGCCCCGCCGCGTGTTCCAAGGTAAAATGCCTCTTCAACGCTCAGAGGAGCTAAAGACTCATCGAGAATCCGCCAGCGCAACTTGGACACCTGGAGTGCCATCGCCATCGCAGAGAAGAGGTTTTCTGTGGTTCCGCCCGCAACGTCGCTTCCAAGCCCGACGGGAATCCCGGCATTTAAGTAGGCGCGAACGGGCGCGATTCCGGAGGCGATGTTGGCGTTTGACTCCGGGCAATGCGCGATGTAGACGCCATTTTCCTTCATTCGGGCAATCTCTTTCTCGTCACTGTAAACGCAATGCGCCATGATCGTTGGGCAGTCTTTTCCGAAGAGTCCAAAGCGGTCGTATGCCTCGCCGTAAAACTGCGCCCACGGACACAGCTCCTTGACCCAGGCAATCTCCTCAAGGTTTTCCGACAGATGCGACTGAAACGGCAGGTGGTACTCGGTCTGAATCTCCTTTAAGCCTTCCATCAACTCGTCGCTGCAAGTCGGAGTGAATCGCGGCGTGAGAATCGGGCGCGTGTTCTTGTAACCGCGTGATGAGGCTTCCTCAATCCAGGCGCGCGTCTCGGAGAGAGAAAACGGCGTTTCCTCACGCAGGAAATCGGGGCAGTTTCGATCCATGTTGACCTTGCCGACCATGGTTTTTAACCCAGTATTTTCCAAAAGATCCATCAGGACAAGTGTTGCCGGGCGGTGAAGCGTCGCAAAGATCACGGCGCGGGTTGTCGCGCCGCGCTTTAAGTTCTCCACAAAGATGGAGTAGGACGTTTTTGCATATTCCGTGTCAACGAATTTGGACTCTTCCGGAAAGGTGTACGTCTCAAGCCACTCCAGAAGTTCCAGATCCATACCAGTCGCCCGGTAGGAGTATTGCGGGGCGTGGACGTGAAGATCCACCAGACCGGGGATGATCAGGCAGCTGCCGTAGTCCTCGACTGGGAGGGAGGAGAAGCGTTCCGGAAGAACGGGATAGACCCCTTCCACCTGTCCGCTCTCATCGCCGACCAGATAGCCGTTCTCCAGAATCGAAAGCTCGGTCATGCTCTTACTCCACAAGATAGTCCCCTTCAAAATTACCATAGAAATCCCCCTTCTACATAAACTAGTCTTAGATTCTAGCGATTCCTTCCTCCACGGCAACGTCTGCGACTGCCTTTGCGACAATGTCCGCCACGTCCTTATTTAACGGAGAGGGAATGATATGTTCCGCGGAGAGCTCTGCCTCCGGAATCATCTGCGCGATTGCGTAGGAAGCGCGCTGTTTCATGCTCTCGGTGATCTCCTTTGCGCGAACTGCGAGCGCGCCCTTGAAGATTCCGGGGAATACGAGCACGTTGTTGATCTGGTTGGGGAAGTCTGAGCGACCCGTTCCGACAACTGCCGCGCCGCCTGCCAACGCCTCGTCCGGCATAATCTCCGGAACCGGGTTTGCCATTGCAAAGACGATTCCTTTGTTCATGGAGCCGACCATCTCTTTTGTCACAAGGTTGGGACGGGAAACGCCGATAAACGCATCCGCGCCCTTCATCGCGTCAGCCAACAGACCGTGCTCGTGACCGAGGTTGCTGATGTGGGAGATCTCTTCCTGACCGGGATTTAAGCCCTCGTCGCCCTCACAGATGATGCCGTTGATGTCGCACATGATGACATTTCCAAAGCCCATATTGATCAGGTGCTTTCCGATTGCGATTCCTGCCGCGCCCGCGCCGTTGATGACGATGCGAAGTTCGCCCATCTTCTTGCCGGTGACTTTGACGGCATTTAACAGAGCCGCTGCAACCACGATCGCCGTTCCGTGCTGGTCATCGTGGAAGACCGGAATGTCACAGATCTCTTTTAAGCGTCTCTCAATCTCAAAGCAGCGGGGAGCCGCAATGTCCTCCAAGTTGATGCCGCCGAAACTCTTGGAGATCAGGGCGATGGTCTGAACGATGGTGTCCGTGTCCTTGGAGTCGATGCACAGAGGGAAGGCGTCAACGCCAGCAAACTCTTTGAACAGGGCGCATTTTCCCTCCATAACCGGCATACCGGCGGCAGGACCAATGTCGCCAAGGCCGAGAACCGCTGTTCCGTCCGTGATGACGGCGACCAGATTGCCGCGCCGGGTCAGCTTAAACGATTCCTCGTAGTTCTTGGCGATCACGCGGCAGGGCTCTGCCACGCCGGGGGTATAGGCAAGAGAGAGATCCTCTCTCGTCTCGATTTTCTTGCGGGAGACGACCTCGATCTTTCCCTGAAGATCATAGTGCATTTGAAGTGAAGCCTGATTGATGTCCATTGTCATATCCTCTCTTTCTCTATACCATCGCTTCCGGATGGAAGATTTCGTCAAATTGTTCCGCACTCAAGAATCCCAGAGCCACACACGCTTCTTTGAGGGAAATGTTCTCCTTATGCGCCTTCTTTGCAGTCTTTGCCGCGTTCTCGTACCCGATGTAGGGATTTAAGCAGGTCACAAGCATCAACGAGCGGTGGAGGTTTTCGACCATCTTTTCGCGGTTTGCCTTAATTCCGACGGCGCAGTGGTCGTTAAAGGAAGTCAGGGAGTCGGTGAGCAGGCGAACGGACTGTAAAAAGTTGTAAATGCACACAGGCATAAACACGTTCAGCTCAAAATTTCCCTGGGAAGCCGCCATGCCGACTGCCACGTCATTTGCCATCACCTGAACGGCAACCATGGTCACGGACTCGCACTGCGTCGGGTTGACCTTTCCGGGCATGATGGAGCTTCCGGGCTCATTCTCCGGGATAAAGATCTCGCCAAGACCGCAGCGGGGGCCGGAAGAGAGCCAACGCACGTCATTTGCAATCTTCATCATATCCGCGGCAAGAGCTTTTAACGCGCCGTGGGCAAAGACCAGCTCGTCCTTTGCGGTGAGAGAGTGGAACTTGTTGGGCGCGGTGACAAACGGCTTTTCGGTCAGCTCGCTCACTGCCTTTGCGACCTCGGTGTCAAACCCCTTGGGCGCGTTTAAGCCCGTTCCGACAGCCGTTCCGCCCAGTGCCAGCTCGTGAAGACCGGGCAGGCTTAATTTCAACATTTCCTTGCATTTGATGAGCATTTCCCTCCATCCGCTGATCTCCTGGGAGAAGGTGATGGGGGTTGCGTCCTGAAGGTGTGTGCGCCCCGTCTTTACGATTCCCTCATTTTCCTTCATTAAGCGGGAAAATGTCTCGCTCAGCCGGTCAATGGCGGGCAGGAGCTTTTCCTCGATCTCCACGGCTGCCGCGATGTGCATGGCGGTGGGGAAAGTGTCGTTGGAGCTCTGCGACATATTGGAGTGGTCGTTCGGGTGAAGGAGTTTCTCGCCGGCGATCTCGTTTCCGCGCGCTGCGATCACCTCGTTGACGTTCATGTTGGACTGCGTTCCGCTTCCGGTCTGCCAGACGGCAAGCGGGAAGTTCTCGTCGAGCTTTCCGGCAAGAATCTCGTCACACGCCTGACTGATCAGGTTCAGACGCTTCTCGTCGAGCTTTCCGAGGCGGTTGTTGGCGACTGCTGCAGCCTTCTTTAAGATCGCGAACGCCCGGATCACCTCCATCGGAATCTTCTCGGTTCCAATCTTGAAGTTCTCAAAGCTGCGCTGTGTCTGGGCTCCCCAGTACCGGTCGGCAGGTACCTGGATCTCGCCCATTGAATCATGTTCGATGCGGTAGTTCATCTCGGCATATCCTCTTTCTTTGTGATAGATTAAGTATAGACGATTTGTGGGGGGAGTTCAATGGGGAAACTTCCCGCTATACATCTTTTTGAAATTATGTTAAAATAGTGGAAAATCGGGCGAGGGGAGTGTGTTTTTATGCTGGCTTTGAATGAGATTTTGGGACAGGACAAGATCAAGGAACATTTTTACAACGCGGTATTGACGGGGAAGATCTCGCACGCCTATATTCTCTCTGGGGAAGAAGGCATGGGAAAACGCACGCTTGCAGGGGGGTTCGCGCTGTCGCTTCTGTGTGAGAAGGGGCAAGGCGATCCGTGCAGACAGTGTCATGCCTGCCGTCAGGTCTTATCGGGAAATCACCCGGATTTGATCTATGTGACGCATGAGAAACCGGCGAGCATCGGCGTGGACGAGATCCGCGAACAGATCAACGACACGATCCAGATCAAGCCATACAGCAGCCCCTACAAGATCTACATTGTGGATGACGCGCAGCTGATGACGGTTCAGGCGCAGAACGCGCTCTTAAAGACGATCGAGGAGCCGCCGGCGTATGCCGTGATTCTGCTTTTGACTTCCAACGAGGACAGCTTTCTGCCCACGATTCTCTCGCGCTGTGTAAAACTCAAGCTAAAACCGCTTCCTGACCAGACCGTTCTTGAGTATCTGGAAAAGGAACTCTCTGTGGAGAAATTCAAAGCGCAGATCTATACGGCATTTGCCAGGGGAAATCTGGGAAAAGCCATTCATCTGGCAGGATCAGAGGAATTTCAGCAGATGTATCAGACGACAATCGGGCTGTTAAAGCAGATTAAGAGCGCGGATATCTCCCGATTGCTCGATACGATTCGCCAACTCAAGGACGACAAGGCGGATATTTACCAATTTTTGGAACTTATGCAAATGTGGTATCGCGATGTTTTGATGTATAAGACGACAAAAGACATCAATCTTTTGATTTTTAAGGACGAGTTTACGGCAGTGAGCGAGATGGCAAAGCTGTGCGGCTATGAGGGACTCGAAGAGGTGCTTGAGGCGATTGACAAGGCAAGAGTGCGCCTGCTTGCAAATGTCAACATGGAGCTTGCGATGGAGCTGATGCTTCTGACGATGAAGGAGGCGTAGGCGCAAGAAAAGAAAGGATTTATGAAGAGATGATAACAGTGATCGGAGTGCGTTTTCGCACGGCTGGAAAAATTTACTATTTTGATCCCGGAGAATTTCAGATTCGGATCGGAGAGCACGTCATTGTGGAGACGGCGCGCGGCATTGAGTACGGATATGTGGTGCTCGGAAACCGTGAGGTGGACGAGAAGAAGGTGACGCTGCCCTTAAAGCCCGTGATCCGCATGGCAACCGAGGAGGACACCGAGATTGAGCTTCAAAATAAGATCAAAGAGCGGGAAGCCTTCCACATCTGCCAGGAGAAGATCCGCAAACATGAGCTGGAGATGAAGCTCATCGACGCGGAGTATACGTTTGACAACAACAAATTGCTGTTCTACTTTACGGCGGACGGAAGAATCGACTTTCGTGAGCTGGTGAAGGATCTGGCGAGTGTGTTCCGCACGAGAATCGAGCTGCGCCAGGTCGGAGTGCGCGACGAGACGAAGATCATGGGCGGCATCGGCATTTGCGGACGCTCACTCTGCTGTCACTCTTATCTGTCCGACTTTATCCCAGTCTCCATCAAGATGGCAAAGGAGCAGAATCTCTCTCTGAATCCGACGAAGATCTCCGGCGTCTGCGGCAGACTGATGTGTTGCTTAAAGAACGAGGAGGAGACTTACGAGGAGTTAAACAGCAACCTGCCAATCGTTGGCGATCTGGTGACGACGGACGACGGATTAAAGGGTGAGGTGCAAAGCGTCAATGTTCTGCGCCAGCTGGTCAAAGTCGTCGTGACGAACAAGGATGAGAAGGAAATCCGTGAGTACCGCCCCGAACAGCTCAAGTACCGTCCAAGAAAGAGGAAAAAGGGCGGAAAGGAGGCACAGGCAGAGAATCTCGAAGAGGCGGAGATCCTGCTTGAGGAGACGGAGGAGATCACGGAGCGCGCGGTGGAGCCGTCGCAGGAGACGGTGATCGAGGCAGTAAAAGAGGTCTCTGAGCAATTCACAGTCCGCGAGAAGAGAAAGCCGAGCGACAGCTTCCGGCCGAGAGTGCCGAGAAATGAGGACGAGAATAAGGGATATGAGCGCAAATCCTTCCGGCAGGAGAATCGAAGCGAGCGCAGAAATCCGGGCGAGCGCGCGGAGTACCGCAAAAACCGCGACAATCAGCAAAGAGAGAACCGCGGGGAAAATCCCAGAAGAAATACATTTGGGAAAAATAACCAATCAGAGGGAAATGCACCGTCCTCGGAGCGTTACCAGAAGCGGAACACGCCGAGAAACCGCGAGAGCGAGAATTTCCGCCCAAGACCGCAGGGAAGACGCGACAACAACCGCGGGCAGAGACCGCAGAGCGGATTAGAAAGGAACAATTCCCAGGATGAGATCTAAGACCGAGCTGTTACGAGAAGGGGAGCGTGTGGATGATCTGGAGCGAAACGGTCTGGGGATTATCCAGAAAAAGGGAGCTTTTTGCTTTGGGATGGACGCTGTTTTGCTCTCTGGCTTTGCACAGGTGCGGGAAAGTGAGCAGGCGATTGACCTTGGAACCGGAACCGGGATTATCCCGATTTTGCTCTCGGCAAAGACCGCGGGCAGACGGTTTGTGGGGCTTGAGATTCAGCCACAGTCCGCAGACATGGCAAGGCGAAGCGTGGAGTTAAACGAGCTGTCGGAAAAAGTAGAGATCGTGCAGGGAGACATCAAAGAAGCCGGGACATTGTTTCCCAAGGCTTCTTTTGATGTGGTCACAAGCAACCCGCCGTATATGAAGGGAGCGCACGGTTTGCAAAATCCCTCGGACGCGAAGGCGATTGCCCGCCACGAGGTGCTTTGTACGCTCGATGATGTGATTCGAGAGGGCGCGAGTCTGTTGAGAAATGGCGGTCGCTTCTACATGGTGCACCGCCCAAGGCGGCTTGTCGAGATCTTGGAAACATTTTCCAGATACGGGCTGGAACCAAAAGGGATTACATTTGTCCACCCCTACGTTGACCGGGAGGCGAACATGGTTCTCGTGGAGGCGGTGCGCGGCGGCGGTCCGCAGATGATTGTTCACGCACCCATCGTTGTGTTTGAGCCGGATGGAACGTACACAGAGGCGATTCGGACGACTTACGGATATTGAGAGAGGAGATCATATGCCAGGAACGTTATATCTTTGTCCCACCCCCATTGGCAATCTTGAGGACATCACATTTCGCGTGCTCAGAACGCTCAAAGAGGTGGATCTGATCGCGGCAGAGGACACCCGCCACAGCATCAAGCTGTTAAATCACTTTGATATTCGCACACCGATGACGAGCTACCATGAGTACAACAAGGTGGAGAAGGCGGCGCATCTGGTGGAAAAGCTGAGAGAGGGCATAAATATCGCCGTGATCACGGACGCCGGAACGCCGGGAATCTCTGATCCCGGTGAGGAGTTGGTGCGCCAATGTGTGGAGGCAGGGATTCCTGTGACTTCACTTCCGGGCCCGGCTGCCTGCATCACGGCTCTTACAATGTCCGGGCTTCCGACGCGCCGCTTCTGTTTTGAGGCATTTTTGCCGACCGCAAAGAGCGACAAGCGCGAACGGGCAAGGATTCTGGAGGAGTTAAAGAAAGAGACGCGCACGATTGTGGTCTACGAAGCACCGCATCATCTGGTGCGAACACTGGAAGATCTCTACGGCGCGCTGGGCGAGCGAAAGATTGCGGTCTGTCGAGAGTTGACGAAAAAGTATGAGACGGCGTTTCGCACGACCTTCTCTGAGGCACTTGCTCACTACGAGACGGAGGAGCCAAAGGGTGAGTGCGTGATCGTGATTGAGGGCATTTCTCCGGAGATCTTAAAACAAGAAGAGATCCGTTCTTTTGAGGAACTCTCGATGGAAGAACACATGAACCGATATCTTGACCAGGGAATGGATAAAAAAGAGGCGATGAAAGCCGTTGCAAAAGACCGGGGAATCAGCCGCAGAGAGGTGTATCAGAGTCTTTTAGGAGAGTAAAATTGACAGAGAGCGATGTTAAGCAGA
>Cebus_capucinus_imitator_PRJNA485217_SSR096__coassemble_654_pt1 | contig 12124 bp, 15 predicted proteins | sample Cebus_capucinus_imitator_PRJNA485217_SSR096__metabat2_high_PE_003 | metagenome-assembled genome bin Cebus_capucinus_imitator_PRJNA485217_SSR096 | reverse complement strand
CGGCTGTACTTATCCGCGGAGGCACTCTTTGGGGCAGCCAGCACCATATACCGCTGGCGTCCAGTCTCCGCCTGAATCTTGGTCAGCTTCAATTCGCGGATATCTCTTGAGACCGTCGCCTGCGTTACGTTAAACCCGGCTTGGTTGAGACGCTCTGCCAGCTCTTCCTGTGTCTCGATCTCATATTTTCCGATCAATTCTACAATTTTGCTGTGTCTCTCTATCTTCATCGCAATCTTTCCTCCACTCTTCTAAATAATCCCGGCAAGATGATTACTCAAGCTCTGCATAAACGAGATGTGCTTAAAGCGCACCATCACCGTCTGCACCGGACTTTTCTGAATCACAACCTTATCCCCCGGTTCTGCCAAAAAGAAGGTGTCTCCGTCAAAGGAAACCACCTGCCCTCTGCTCTCAAAGTGGATCTCAACCTCATCTTCCGCCCCCAAAACCACGCTTCTTGCGTTGAGCGCGTGCGGACAGATCGGCGTGAGCACAATCATGCGCGCCGCCGGGTCTACCACCGGGCCGCCCGCCGAGAGATTGTACGCCGTGGATCCGGTTGGCGTTGCCGCCAAAATGCCGTCCGCCGAGTAGTGGTTCAAAAATTCCTTATTGATATACACGCAAAAACGCAATGGCTTTAAGACGTCCTTTCGTGTCACTGCAATCTCATTGAGGGCAATGTTTGAGAAGACTTCTTTGCCGTCACGCACCACGGTTCCGGAGAGCATCATGCGCTCTTCCAGCTGGAAGCGATCGGCAAGCAGCGCGTCCATCACCGGACCGACGTCTTCCTTCCGGCTCACCTGGTTTAAGAATCCCAGATGCCCCCGGTTGACGCCGACCATCGGGATCTGACGCCCTGCCAGGTTTCTTGCCGCCTGAATCAAGGTTCCGTCGCCGCCGATGGTGATGATGCACTCCGTCTCCTCCGGCACGTCCGCGCTGGAAACCTTTCCCAAAGCCTGCTCCCCGGCTCCGTTGCAGACCGCGCCTCGCTGCGTCAAGTAGTCCCGAATCGCCGCTTCCGCTTCTTTTACGTATTCTTTTTCATAGTTTGCGATTATGTAAAAATTCTTCATGCTCTCATTCTTCCATGATCAATCAAGCTGAGCGTGCGCCGCCTCGACCACGCCGTCTGGGGCAGGTGCATCCGGCTCTGCGCCTCCGGGAATCTGCGCCGTCTTTTGCAAGTACAGAAGGTACTCGATGTTTCCTTCCGGCCCTTTGATGGGAGAATATTCCAGATTCAAGATCCGAAATCCCAACGCGCTTGCAAACTCCTCGACGCGCTCCACCACTTCCAGGTGAACCGCCTTGTCGCGGACAACGCCTTTCTTTCCGACTTTCTCTCTTCCCGCCTCAAACTGGGGCTTAATCAGGCAGACAACCTGTCCATCCTCTGCAAGAAGCTCACGCACCGGGCCGAGCACCTTGGTCAGAGAGATGAAAGAGACGTCGATGCTTGCAAAGTCAATCGCCTGACCGATCTGTTCGGGCGTAACGTAGCGGATGTTCGTCTTTTCCATGCACACGACTCTGGGATCGTTTCGCAACTTCCAGTCAAATTGACCGTATCCCACGTCCACGGAGAACACCTTCACTGCGCCGTTTTGCAGCATACAATCCGTAAATCCGCCGGTGGAAGCTCCCACGTCCATGCACGTCTTGCCCGTCAGGTCCAGTCCAAAGTGCACGATCGCCTTTTCCAGCTTCAATCCGCCGCGGCTCACATAGCGCAAGGTGCTTCCGCGCACTTCCAGACAGACCGTCTCCTCAAATTGCGAGCCTGCCTTGTCCTCCTTCTGTCCGTCCACATAGACAATGCCGGACATGATCAGAGCTTTTGCCTTCTCTCTGGAAGGGGCAAGCCCCTTTTGTACCATCAATACGTCCAACCGTTCTTTCAATCTTTCTTCCTCTCTTCCTGCCTCAGAAGTCCCTGATTTTTCATCCGTCGAATCACGGAATCGCTGTCAATTCCAAGCTCCTCCCGCAAAATGGAAACATTTCCATGCTCCACATACGCGTCCGGAAGCCCGATGTTTAACACTCTCCGATGCGGGTAATGTTCGTGAATGTACGCCGTCACCGCAAGTCCGAATCCGCCCTGAAGGACATTTTCCTCCAGAGTGACGATGATTTTGTGGCGTCTTGCCAGCCGATCCGTGAGTTTCTCGTCAATCGGCTTCACAAAGCGGGCATTTGCCAAGGTGCAAGGATAGCCCATCTCTTTTAGCTTTTGGCGAACGTGCTCCGCCGTGCTGACCATGCTTCCCACCGCAAAGAGCGCGATCTCTTCCTCCTCAAAGAGCATTTCCCCGCATCCATAGGAAATGGGCTGGGAGAAATCTCTCAAACCGCGGTACGCCTCGCCTCTCGGATAGCGGATCGCAAGCGGGCGGTTGTAATCCATCGCAAAATCGAGCATGGCGCGAAGCTCCCAGAGGTTTTTCGGTGCCATCACACTCATATTCGGGATGGAGGTTAGATAGGAATAGTCAAAAATTCCCTGATGCGTCTCCCCGTCGCTTCCCACAAGCCCTGCCCGATCCACGCAGAAGAGAACCGGCAAGTCCTGGATGCAGACATCGTGAAGAATCTGGTCGTATCCGCGCTGTAAGAACGAGGAGTAGACCGCAACCACGGGTTTTAACCCGGCTGCCGCCATTCCCGCCGCGCTTGTGACCGCGTGTGCCTCCGCGATGCCCACGTCAAAGAATCGGCGCGGATAGTTCTTTGCAAAGGCGGAAAGTCCCGTCCCGTCCGGCATGGCCGCCGTGACTGTCACGAGATTTTTGTGTTCCTTTGCGAGCTGACAGATTTTTCTGGAAAATACCTCGGTGTACGTCGGGTTGCCCTTTTTTCGCAGCGGCTCCCCAGTCGCAACGTCAAAGGGCTCCACGCCGTGGAATCGGCTCGGATTCTGCTCCGCCGGAGCGTATCCTTTTCCTTTTTTTGTCACCACATGAACCAGCACTGCGTGATCGAGCTTTTTTGCTTCCTGGAATACCTTACAGAGCTGGGAAATGTTGTGCCCGTCCACGGGTCCCAAGTAGGTGATTCCCATATTTTCAAAGAGCATTCCCGGAATAAACAGCTGCTTGATGCTGTTTTTCGTGCGCTTGATCTTGTCGATCATGCGGTCTCCGACCATAGGAACGCGTCCAAGCGCGTCCGCAACGTTCTTCTTTAAGTCATTGTATCCGGCTCCGGTGCGAAGCCCGTTTAAGTAGCGCGACATTCCGCCGACATTTTCCGAGATGGACATCTTATTGTCGTTTAAGACAATGATGAAGTTTCGCCGCATTCTCGCCGCATTGTTCAACGCCTCGTATGCCATGCCGCCGGTGAGCGCGCCGTCCCCGATCACGGAGATCACCTTGTAATCTTCCCCAAGAATATCGCGCCCCTGGGCGATTCCAAGACCTGCGGAGATTGAGGTGGAGCTGTGCCCGGTGTCAAAACAGTCATACGGGCTCTCCTTGCGCTTTGGAAAGCCGGAGATTCCCCCGTGCTTTCGCAATTCGTCAAACTCCGCCGCTCTTCCGCTCAAAATTTTGTGGGTGTAGGATTGATGCCCCACATCCCAGATCACTTTATCTCTCGGAAGATCAAACGACCGATACATGGCGATGGTCAGCTCCACCACGCCCAGGTTGGAGGCGAGATGCCCCCCCGTCCGGCTGATCTTCTCGATGAGAAACGTCCGGATCTCCTGGGCAAGGGTCAAGAGCTGATCCATGGACATCGCCTTGATGTCGTCCGATCCTCTTATTTCTTCCAGTATCATAACAGTACCCTTCTCCAGCCGGTATTTCGATGGTTTACTTCTTTCTGCTGACCAGAACGCGGATCAGCTTCTCCAAAAACTCGTTGTCTCCGGGCAGCTGTCCCAGATCCTCGATTGCCTGCTCGGAGAGCTTTGCAACCTCTTTCTTTGCCTGCTCCACGCCCTCAAGCGTCACATAGGTAGTCTTTGCGCTGCGCGCATCGTTTCCGGTGCTCTTTCCGGTCTCCTCACTCTTTCCAGTCACGTCCAGAATGTCATCCTGAATCTGGAATGCCAAACCAACGCGGGAAGCCAACCGCTCAACCACCTTGCAATCCTCGTCCGCCGCGCCCACAAGAACGGCTCCGATCATCATGGAAGCCTCTAAGAGCGCACCCGTCTTTAAGCGGTAGATAAAATCCAGATCCGACTTCTTGATCGCGCTTCCAGAAAGCTCCACATCCGCGGTCTGACCGCCGATCATGCCAAAGATTCCCGTCTTTCTGGCAAGGATCTGCATCGCGCGACCCACGGCGCGCACGCCCTCCTCGCCTTCCGCCTTCTCGAATGCCTTGGAAGCCGTTTCAAACGCATAGATCATCAAAGCGTCGCCCGCCAGGACACCCATGTCCTCGCCAAACTCCGCCCAGGTACTCGCCTTTCCGCGCCGCATCCGGTCATCGTCCATGCAGGGAAGATCGTCGTGAACGAGAGAGGAGGTGTGAATCATCTCGATTGCCGCCATAAACGGCTCCACCACATCGAGCACTTCTCCGGTAAACAGTCGGCTGATCTCCTGCATCAACATGGGGCGCAGACGCTTTCCGCCCGCGTTCATGCTGTAATTCATCGCCTCAAGCACCGTCTTTTGCAATCCCTGCTCCTTTGGCAGATACGCCGCAATCCGCTCGTTGATCTCCTGTGTCCGCTTGTTTAGTTCCTCTTTGAACAGTTCCATCTCATTCATCTTCTTCGCCCTCACTCAATATCATAATCTGCTTCTCGACTTTATCAATCTTCTGGTTCAGGGTCTTGACAAGACGCATCCCCTGCTCATAGCAGGAAAAGGACTCTTCCAGCGTATTTGCCCCATCTTCCAGTTTTTTTACCGTCTCCTCCAGGGCTGCAAAGAGTTCCTCGATGCCCTGATTGTTCTCATCCTGCCCGCTCGTCTTTCTCATTGCCTCTCTCACTCCTCGCGCTCTACGTTCTGCACCAGTGCAACCGCGCTTCCGTCTGCAACATGCACGCGAATCGCATCGCCTTCATGCAGCTGATCAACGGAGCGAAGCCCCGCTCCGGTGCTGTCCGTGATAAATCCATAGCCTCGCTTTAATTGCGAGAGTGGCGAGAGCGATTCCAGCCGTCCGCAAAGCAGTGCCATCTGATGTCTTTTTTTTGTAATATTCCCCTGCATCGCCCGCTCCATGCGTTCCTGCAAGTCCGCAAGGTGCTGGTGATGGTCGTTGACTTTGCGCTGCGGGTGGTGCATCTGAATGCACAGCTCGTTCTGGCGCAGCCGAAACCTCGTCCGCTCCACGCAGCGCCTCATACCCCGTGTCAATGTCTGCTCCAATAAGAGCTTTTGCGCCTCAAATTGGCTGTAATCAAAGACGGCAAGTTCCGCGGCCGCCGACGGCGTCGGTGCTCTTAAATCCGCCACATAATCCGCGATTGTCACATCCGTCTCATGTCCCACAGCAGAGATCACCGGCGTCTCGCACTCAAAGATCGCCCGCGCCACCATTTCCTCGTTGAATGCCCACAGATCCTCGATCGAGCCGCCGCCGCGCCCCACGATCATCACGTCCGGCTTTCTCGCGTCCAGCCGCCTGATCGCCTGCACAATGCTGTACTTTGCCTCCTCGCCCTGAACAAGTGCCGGGCAGAGAATCAGCTGCACATACGGGTTTCTGCGCTTTGCGATGTTCATAATATCGCGGATCGCCGCTCCGGTACTTGCCGTGACGATGCCGACGGTTCTGGCGTATCTTGGAATCGGCCGCTTGTAACAGCCGTCAAACATTCCCATCTCCTCAAGCTCGTCCCGCAGCTTCTCAAACCGCTCAAACAGTTCTCCGTTTCCTTCCCGGCGAATCTTTTTGGCGTAAAGCTGGTAACGCCCGTCTCTCTCGTAGACATCCACCGTGCCCTCAACGAGCACCTGCTGCCCCTCTTCCAAACGAAAAAAGAGATTTCCGGTCTGTGATGCAAACATGACGGCCCCAATCTGGGAACCGCCGTCTTTTAAGGTAAAATAAATATGTCCGGACGGATGGTATTTGCAATTTGAAATCTCCCCCCGTACCGTAATTCGGTTCAGCGCGAAATCCTGGGTGAACAGATTTTTAATGTAGGAGTTCACCTGGGAGACGCTGTAAACGCTGCTCACTGCGCGTCAGCGACACATTCCTTGACAGGCTCCTCTTTTGGTTCTGTGACAAATTTTGCCAAAATTCCATTGACAAAAGCAGGAGACTCGTTGCCGCCGAACTTCTTTGCAAGCTCCACTGCCTCATTGATCGCTACCTTCTCAGGCACCGAATCGTCGTTCTTCATCTCGTACAGAGCCAGGCGAAGGATTGTCAGCTCCACCTTACCCATACGGCGCGTCTTCCATCCAGCCGCAACCTCGTCAAGCTGCGCGTCAAGCTCTGGAATCTGCTCCAGGATTGCGTTCACCTTCTCGGTCAGAGCGGTGCTGTTTTTCTCGGTTCCTCTCACGCAATGCAGCAAAACGGTGCTTCCGTCCTCCTCAATCTCGTCCTCGTCTGGACCGAAAAAGTACTCCTGCATCTGCTCCTTGGCTTCCTCTGTGCTGCTGTAAAAGTCAGCGGAAAAGAGCATCTTAAAGCAATGCTCCCGCATTTCTCTTCTGGTCATAATTCTCGTTCCTTTCTCTTGTCATCCGGTACAGGCAACAAGGCTCCCCGGAGTGTGCCCGGGGAGCCAACTGTTCTGGCCGCCTATCAATCCTGCGCCATATTGACGCCAGCGATCTTGATGTTCACATCGAGCACCGTAAGGCCAGTCATATTCTCAATCGCGGAGCGTACCTTCTCCTGCACCTTTTCGCTGACCTCCGGGATATTATAGCCAAACTTGATGTTGAGGGACAGATCCACGGAGACGTGCTCCTCCGTCACATCCACCTTGACGCCCTTGCTCAAATTCTTCATTCCGAGCTTTCCGACCAGCTCATTGGTAATGTTGCCGACCATAGAGGCAACGCCTTCCACCTCGGTCGCCGCCAGTCCGGCAATGATTGCCACAACCTCATCAGCGATCTGAACTTCTCCAACCGTATCTTTCTCGTATACTTTATGGGTACTGCGATTCTCAGCTTCCGCCACAACAATTCCCTCCTGTTCCTTATGGAAATCTTTGCTTTTTACAGCATTTCCATTTGCTCACTTGTTCCATTATAGCAAAGATCCGCAGGTTTGCATAGACTTTTATTCCTCTAATTTCATTAAAGTAATAATGATCTGATCCGCTGTAACCTCTGCCTTGCGCTTGACAATATCCTCAATCTGGGCGCGCTGCGGGTCGGTGATGCTTGAGGCATTGATGACCACGTCCACCTTTCCGTCCGTGATGCTCACCACCGGATCTAAAAAGCCCTTTGCCATCAAAAGCGTCTCGGCAGCATTTTCCTTCTCCGAGATCTGTGTCAGGTCAATCATGTCCTGAATTGCCTGCTGCTTTGCCGCCTCGTCAATCGAGGTGCTGTCAATCAATCCCATTAACGTCTCCTTGTTCTTTGCGCGGATCTGTTCCCGGTTTAATTGCACATTCGCTATGTAGTCTGAGACGCTCATCCCGCTTGTCAAGATTGCTTCCCCAGGATTTTCCAGTCCCGTCTGCTCCCCCTCCGCGCTCTCCTCCTGCCCCGTCACCTCATCCGACTGAGCTGCCTGCGCTGCATCCGTCTCGTCCTGCTTTGTCACCGCCTCGTCCGGGTCGTCCAGACTTGCGATCTCCTCCATCGGCGTGTTCGCCTGCCCGTTTAAGAGAGCCTGATTCTCCGCCAAAATGTCCTCATCGGAGAGCTCCATCGCGCCCGCCTCGTAGACGCCGCCACCCGTCTCAAGCCCAAGCTGTGCCTTCCCCGCATAGTTTAAGTACCCGGCCGCCGCAATCATCACGGCAAGCGTGGTGATAATCAACTGATTGCGCCGAAACAGCCGCTTTCCGGCGACATCCTTCATGTGCTCCTTAACCTGCTTGATCTTCCTCATATCCGACACTCCTTCAGTTTGCCCGTTTTAATACTTTAATTTTATGTTGGGGAAGCCCGAATAATGCTTCCATTGCCTGGGATATTTGTGCCTGAACCGCAGGACTTCCCCCGCCCTGCGCGCTGATGACGATTCCCGAAAGTTCCGGGTAGAGTTCCTTCTCCACAAACGGCTCAGATACCGCCACGACAGCCGCCTCTTCCCTCTGTAAGCTGCTTTGCGCGCGCTCCCCGCCCTGAGCATCCTTCTCTTTTATGCTGCTCTTATTCTCACTCACGTCCGAATGCACCACCTTCTCGCCCGTGGATTTTAAGACGATGAGCACGTCCACCTCCCCCACTCCCTCCACCTGCGACAAGATCGCGCGCACCCGCTCTTCTAACTCCCTGGCATAATCGTCTCGCTTGACCTGCGCCAAGACACTCACGCTGTCAGAATTGTTTTTCTTTGACAATGTCCCCTCATCTATTCCAGAGTGTTCTCCAAAGGTTCTCCCCGCAAGTACGGCATTGTTCGCGCTCTGAATCGCCGCAGATGCGCCCTCATTTGCGCGCTTTGCCGGGAGTGTCGCAACCATCAAGACTGCTCCCGCCGCAAGTAAAAGCAGCCACCGCTCCCTACTCATCCGCCCATTCCACTCGGATATTCGCCCTCTCCAGTCCATAACGCTCTGCCACCTTTCCTCTCCACGCTTCCACCGCCGGATCGTCCAGCTCCGCGGTATTTTGGGAAATATTAGAATCTCCAATCGCAATCGCCCCCACATGAACGGATGTGATCTCGGAGGCTTCCACCGCCGCATCGACTGCCTGTTCACGCGCTCTCCCCTCTTTTTTCAGTCTTATGGAAAATGTTTCCACCCGCCCATACGAGGGGCTATCGCCGTTCTCATCAATCACAGCCGTCACGTTTTCTGTCAAAAGCCCTTCCTCACGCGCCATCTCCTCGACCTCACGGGCAAGCACCTCCTCGTAGGAAGCGGCAAGTCGCTTTTTTCGCTCCTCCTCCATGCCCCAGATTCGCTCCTGAAAGTCGTCCGATTCCTGGGAAAATGTGATCGCAGAAAACAGATCGTCCAGCGTATCCGTCAGGCACAAAGCGTCCGAAAGCGGGGAAACGACAAGCACGATCAAGACAAGCCCCGAAAAGAAGCGCAAATACCGCTCATAGCGTGAATTTGCCAAAAGTTCGCTCACCACCGTGAGAACGATCAAGTAACAGACGATATTTCGCACCCACAAAAGCAAAACATTTCCCCCTAAACCGTGTAATAATTCACATTCGTCGCCGCGCAGGTGAGCGCGATGGAGAGAACCTGAATCAGGAGTGAGGTAAGCACCACCCAGAGAAGAAGCGCGTGCGCCTTGGCGATTCCACTCACGCAGGAGACGATCCGCCGATCGCAGACCGGCTGCATCAAAGCCGCCGCAAGCTGGCACGATACCATGAGAAGCAAAAGTTTGAGCACCGGAATCAAAGCGATTACCACAAGAACGAGTACGCCCGCCGCCCCAATGCTGTTTTTCACGAGCACCCCGGAGCCCAGAACAAGCTGCGCCAGCGCGCCAGCTCCCTGACCAATCCCCGGAATCATCTCAAACACCTTTCGCACACCCGCCTGCTTCGCGCTGTCCGCATATGGCGTGACAAGTCCGGTCAAAAGCTGCATCCCAAGCACCAGCCCCACAAGTGTCTTGAGCGACCAGCTCACGCCCTGCTCCAAGAGCTCTCGTAATTTCTCCAAAAGCTCCTCTCTCGTGATGTGACCTGCCAACACCAAAAGCGCGTCCACCTTTACCGCCTCCAAAAGAATCCCCCCGCACAGCCATTGAATCAACGCTGCGCCTGCCGACATCGCCTCATACAGCGCGGCCGCCGACAGGCTTCCCCCCGCAAACGCCGCCGCCATAAAGTAAGCTGGCATCAAAAGTTTTAGAAACGAGAGTCCCTGCTCCAAAACGGTCTGCGCGATGGAAAGACTTGAAAAAAAGCTCGCCCCAAGGTAGGAAAACAACAAGAGGTAGGTGACGAAAAATCCCGCTTCCGAAACATTTCCCCCGGAAAATGCACAGGAGAAGTTGCCAAAGACTGCCCCAAAGATCCCAATCACTGCCACTTGAAGGAGAAGACGGCTTCCAAACGCAACCTCCGCACCGAGTGCATTTGCCAGAAAATACCCGACCTTTTGCAGGATGGCGCGCAGATCTCCAGCAAGGAGCAGTTGAATCAGCTCGCCAAACGAAAGCCCTGCCTGTTCCGGCGTATTGAGATTTTCCTTGAGAAATTCCTCGATCGCAGCCAGATCTTCCCCGATTCCAAGTTCCCTCGCCTGCTCGTCCCAGTCCTCGCTTGCAAACGCGACACCGCTCATCGAAAAACTAAGCAGGATTGCCAAAAGCAGGCACACCAGACGCCCGCCCTTCACGAGAGAAACCTCTCAATCGTCTCAAAAAGTGCCAGAAGAATCGGTGTTCCGAGTGCCAAAATCGAGAGTTTTCCAAACATTTCAATCTGCGTTCCGAGTGCCGCGTAACCCGCGTCCTTGCAGATCGCCGAGGCAAACTCCGCCACAAACGTGATTCCCACCATCTTTAAGAGCGTCACAAGATAGATGCGGTTGATTGAAATCAAACCTTCGATCTCTTCCAGTGTCTTTAAGATCGTCTCCAGTTTCGCCACGCCGTAAAAGAAAATGTAGATGCAGACGGCAACGATGAGATAGGCGGCATATTCCGGGCGCAGGCTCTTTAATTGCAATGCCAAAAGGACAGCCCCGATCCCGGCCGCGGCAATCGTGATGATGTTCATTTCTTCCCCCTAAAGCGCGAACAAGGTCTTGATCGTCTCAAACAGATCATAGATGTAGGGAACCATCCAAAACAGCACGAGAATCAGCCCCGCAAGACTCGTGAGAAACGCCTGCTCCTCTCTTCCGCTGTGTTTTAGCACCTGGCAGATCACGGAGACGAGGATTCCCACCGCCGCAATCTTAAAGATCAAGTTTACCTCCATATGCCCTCCTATCAGCACAGCAAAATCACAAGAAAGAGCCCAAAAGCCGCTCCAAGGCAGGTGTAAAGGCGACACTTCACCGACAGCTGCGCGCGCGCTTCCTCCAGCGAAAAATCGAGTTGTTCCAAAAACAAAAGGATTGTGCGTTCCTGCATCTGCACATCCAGATACCCCAGGTGATCGCCCAGAGAAATCAGATGTTTTCGGTCATCATCTGTGAGAAAGCACTCCCCAAGCTGAGCAACTTCCTCTCTCCAAAGTGTCTGAAAGCTCTCACCCCGCCGCTCTCTCACCCGCTTTGCCGTGCGGCAAAAGAGGGCACGAAGTTCTCCCATTCCCCGCGCTCCGGCTCGCTCCAATGCCTCATCAAGCGGCGCGCGGCTGCCCACGATCTCCCCCTTTAGAAAATAGACCATCTGGCGCAGCAGGCGCATCGTCTCCAGCCGATTCTTTAGGCGTTTTGCCTCCCCCCGCCCAAGTGCGAGAGCCGAGCAGACAATCAAACACGCTCCCGCCCATTTTACCCACAAAGTAAGCTCCCTTTCCCGTCAAAGACCTGTATCTTAGGGGAAATGTTCTCCCCCCGTTGTAAGAGGACGCAGCGGGAAAATGTTCCTCCCTCTGCCATCCGGCGGATTCCAGGTTTTTCCAGTACCTCCGCAAACGACGCACCGTGAATCGTCGCCGCAAACGAACAGCCGCACGTTTGTATGTAGGAAAGCGCATTTAAGTCCTCCTCGCCCCCGATCTCGTCCACAGCGATCACGCGGGGAGCCATGCTACGCACCAGCATCATCATCCCCTGCGCCTTGGGGCAGGCGTCCATCACGTCGGTGCGCGGCCCCAGATCGTTTTGCGCCACGCCCTGAAACGAGGCGGCAAGTTCCGACCGCTCGTCCACCACCCCGACCGTAAGACCTGCGTTTGAGATCTGGCGCACCATGTCGCGAAGAAGCGTCGTCTTTCCCGTGCAGGGCGGCGAGATCACAAGCGTATTGTGCCAGATCTGCCCTTCTAGGAGAAACGGCATCACCGCATCCGCACAGCCTTTCACCTCATGGGCAACGCGGACATTCAGACAGCGAATCCATTTCAT
>Cebus_capucinus_imitator_PRJNA485217_SSR096__coassemble_583_pt1 | contig 13606 bp, 7 predicted proteins | sample Cebus_capucinus_imitator_PRJNA485217_SSR096__metabat2_high_PE_003 | metagenome-assembled genome bin Cebus_capucinus_imitator_PRJNA485217_SSR096 | reverse complement strand
TACCGAATCGAAAAGCAACAGTGGCTAAAGCCGCATAAAACTTGGCTTCAGGGGCGATTTTCACCCACACTCACCCCTGAAGAGCCGAAAATATTGTTATTTATCGGACTCTATGCCGAAAAATAGGAAATAGTGACATAACTAATATTATGTTATCTCAATATGAATGAAACACCAACTTGGTAGGTATTGGATAGCAGAAGGATTCCTTAAGGGATATAGAAATTTGGTTATGCTGGGTGGGAAAACAAAAACGGTATTCGTGAAAATGAGTAGCGTTTTTTTGCGTGCAAATTTATCTATTTACAGGAATTGGAAGGCAAAAGAAGGTAGAGAGGTGTGGATGTGATGGAGCGCAAAAGAAAGCCCCAAATTCTAAAAGCGGTAGTCGTATGGTGTTTAATATGCAGCATATTGCTACAATCAATCCCAGTGTATGCTTGGGAGGGACTTCAGGATATTAGAGATAAGTGGGAAGCAATTTTTGAAGAAAATGTTTCCGTCACAGATACACGGGTAATTGACTCAGATAACGATATGCCAATGAAGGGAACACCATCGCAAACCTCCTGGAAGGAACAAGACCATTCAAAAGAAGAGACGGGCGAAGAGGAAGAATTTGAACCGACACTTTCACAAGTAAAGACATTATTTGACCATGGGAGAATCCGGATTTACAACCTTGAGCAACTTTATGCGATTGGTACGGATCAGGTTGTAACAACGGGAGATGCCTGTGAAGAAACGTTTGGATTTGGTGATGAAATCCTTTATATGCAGGCGACACAGAGCAATGCGAATCGAGCCAGTGACAGTCAAGCACGCATAGCGAGTGTGAGTGAGGCAAGTCCAAGCGAGGCGGACTGGGAAGCCGAGAAAGAAGATGTATTTGGAAAGCGTGAAGATGCGGTTTGGAAAGAAGGAGAAGCAATTACATATTCTCTTGATGCGGATTATGAATTGGTGCATGAGATCGCACTGAACGCAGAAGAACCATGGACATTGCCGAAAGGTTTCACGGGAACATTTAGCCGCGAACCAAAAGAAAATGCAATGCTGTATGAGAAAGAGAGCGATACTATATACATTTATAATAACTATCAGCTCTTACTGGTTGCATCGGAAGATGCGCAAGAAGAGCCTGTGCTCTCAAACGATATGATACCAGAATTGGTGGGAATGGGACATCTTCTCTATTCAGACGCAAGCCCGTCGAATGCGAGTGGGGCAGACGCCCAGAATTATCTGACGTACAGCACAGAACACCATTATGTGTTGAGCATGGACTTTACAGAACAAATGCCGAAGCTGGAAGCATCCGAATATGCAAAAGGTACGGTGACAGAGGAACAGATTGCTGGCAGAGATTACATCGGGCAGGTATACACAACCATTGGAGATGAAAAGTATATTCTGATTGGTAATGAACAGCAGCTTCGAGCAATTGGAAGCGGTAAACAGGTTACACCCATGCTCTTTTTGAAGACAGAAGCAAAACTGCTTTTGATCCCACTTGGAACAAAAATTGTTCCTTACTATCCGGGGGATGCGGATTTGAATTTGGATCGCATAGAGAAGACAGGGATTCCTTATCAGGACATCCAAGAAGGAACGCAAGAGTTTCAGTATCTTAAAAAGAATAAGGAATTAATGAACGTAGAGTGGGGATCAAACACCTTGCTCGGTGAGGTCACTGATGTAGTAAGCGGATTGTTGGGAGGAATTTTAGGAAGTCTTGTTGGAAGTCAGGAACTGGTTGGATTGAAGATTGAAACGGATGGGACGGCTTCGATTGGAGCGGGAAGAAAAAAATATACTTCGTTTGCCGCGCTAAAAGCAGAGTATCAAGAGCTTACTTATGCTGTGGATGCGAACTATATTGTTTTTAGAGACATTGATTTGGAAAGTGGAGACTTCTCCAATGGAGAGGATGATGATTGGACACCGATTCATTTTTCTGGTGTGATGCAAGGGCAGAAAAATATGGAAGAGGGAAATATTCCAACAATTTCCAACATTCATGTGCATCAATCCGGACTTTTGAATATGAAAACTACAAGTGGAATCGGTTTTTTTGGAACGATTTCCAATCAGCTGGATGTAGAGACATTTGCTTCTGCAAAAGAGGTGCGTATGAAAGATCTCCGCTTACAAAACGTGAATATCCAGAACGATTCGACAAAAGTAGATACGAACACCGATTCTTTGATCGAAGGCGTCACTGGGCTGTTGGGAGGAATCCTTGGCGGAGTGTTGGATCTGCTCAATCCGTTGATTGGAAATCTAAAATTAGCAGATGTGGTTCGAGAACTGCTAACTCTAAAAAAAGATAGTCCGGATTTGTTTGCGACAGGAAGTTTTGCAGGACGAATCATCGGTCAGGTTTCTATAGAAAATTGTGAGGTGGTTCATGCTCAAGTTAAGAGTAAGATGGGCTATTCGGGCGGATTTGTGGGTTATACAGAGGGAGCAGAGCAATATGATGGACTATCCGGTGCGTTGGGAACGGCGGTAAAGACACTTGCAAGTCTGCTCAACGTGATTCCTGGAGTAGGTCTTGGAGACTTGATTACCATTTTGCTGGAAAATGATATTCCACTTGGAAATTTGGTTCCCATTGGATATTATAATCCCATATTAAAAAATTGTAGGGTTCGTTTGGAGGAAGGCGAGATCGGAACGATTGGAACGAACTATAATGGTGGCTTTGTTGGGATGCAAATTGGCACAATTCTGCAAAATTGCGCGGTTGAGGGCTTGCATATGGTGTATGCAAAGAATGGTGCAGGCGGATTTGCCGGTGCAGAGCGCGATGCCGTGATTCGCGGATTGCTGAATGATTTGGGGGTACAGCTGTATACGCTTGATGCTCGGTCGGTACAAGAAAATTGTACGGTGACGGGAGCGGAGGTTCTGATTCAGGCAGAGGAGTCGTATGCCGGTGGATTCAATGGGCTAATGGCAAATAGTGAAAGCTGTGATAGTTCCATTAAAAATTTAGCGCAAGTAACGGCAGAGAAGTATGCGGGCGGATTTGCCGGAAGAGCAACGATTGGATATGCGACAATAATTGGCACAGGTCAACAAGAAAAAGCATCACTGCTTTCATCTGTTTCCAAACTGCTGGTGCAAGTTGTTGCATCTGGCAATTCCGAACAGTTGAATACACTGCTTAGCTTGTCCGGAGTGATGCCTTCCAGGATTTCCGGCTGTACCGTGGATTCCGATGAACTTTCAGTCTCTGCAAAATCATATGCCGCAGGCTTGATTGGGCAAGGAGATGGCGTCAAAATATTAGGCAAAACAGAGCAGGATTTTGGTGCGAAGGTGAGCGGACTGACGAGTGTTCAGGCAAAGGACTCCTATGCGGGAGCGATTGCCGGCAGCCTAGTTACTGCGGATGCAATCGGTGTCTTGAACAATACGATCGGTGTGGGACATTACGTGCCTTTTGAACTTTCGGATATTACAGTGGAGGGAAAAGAACTCTCAATAAAAGCAGGCAAAAAATATGCAGGCGGAGCAGCTGGTTTAATGCTTGGTGGAAGCGTAACAAAGAGTACGATTTCAGAATTGGCAAATGTCTCGTCAGGAAATTATGCGGGCGGATTCGCCGGAAGAGTTGGGGCATCCGGTCTTGCATCTGCGGGTGGCTTGGATATTCTTGGTTTGGTAAAGATTGATAATGTGCTTTCTCTTGCGGAGGGAATGCGTGTGACAATTCAAGACTGTCTGGTGACAGGAAGCGAGAACGGTCTGCGGGTAAATGCAGATGCAAAGGTAGAAAGCACGGATGGAGAGGATATTGTCGCCGGTGGATTCTTAGGAGAGGCAGTTGCAGCGCAGGTAACGCGTTCTCACGTCAAAAATGTGCGTGAAATAACGGCAGAATGGGAGAAGAAAGAAGAGAAAACGAGTGAAGCTGGTGGCTTTGTAGGACGTTCTCACACAGGCGGTCTTGCAGGACTAGCACAAGAAGATACGGATGGAAGTTTGAAACTTCCCGGAATCATACAGATAGATTCCCTGTTGAATCTTGTACCATATCTGATTCCCAACTATATAGATACAACGGTTTCGTTCATCTCAAACGGGAAACTTCCTCAAGTAAGAGCACATCTTGCGGGCGGATTTGTTGGAGAGATGCAAAGCGGTATTGTGGACAATACACAGTGGGAAGAGGCGTATGCAGTGTATGGATTGGAATTTGTGCAGGGAGAGTCCTATGCGGGCGGGTTTGGTGCAAAAGTGAATGCCGGAGCAACGGCTTCCTCTGATGGATTGAAACTTTTAAGCGGTTTGCTAAAGCTCAATGTGAGTGACTTATTCAATGTCCTTAACATCTACGTCCCAGTTATCCGATGTGCCGGTGTTCGATCAGCAGAAGGCGGATTTTGCGTATCAGCGAGGGAGACAGATAGCAGTGCAGGCGGATACATAGGATATGGAAGCGGTGTACAGATTACGTCTTCGGATGTGAACTCTCTCAGACATACCAAGGTAACACCTCCAAAAGATTCTCTGGAATCCTCCAATGCGAGCAGCTATTTTGATTCAGCACAATCAGAATATGCAGTTTTTGGCGGAAAATATGCAGGCGGTTATATCGGGCGTATAGATATTGATTCGGCGGCAAGTGTCGGAGGCGGGCTAAGTTTACTTGACACACTTAATTTAGACCACATACTTGGCGCGCTCGATCTAGTAGACTCTAAGATTGAAGAAAGCAACGTTTTTGGATGTGTGGGCGGTTTTTCCGTATTGGCATTCGGAGAGAACTCAAAAGCAGGCGGATACGTTGGGGAAATGGCAGGTGCGCAGATTAAAACAAGCGATGTAGATTCCTTTGCTTATATTATTGCGAGAGGAATGGCAGGCGGATACGCAGCAGAGATGAAGCCTGGAAATGTAGCTTCTGTGCTGGAGAATAGCTCGATACTGGATGGCGTGCTGAATGTGGGAGATAATTTGGCAAGTTTGATCCAGGCATTTATCCCGAAAATTGAAGACAGCTCGACGAGAAGTATTCCCTGTGGAGGAGCTGTGCGCGCACAGAAAGCGTCCGGTTTGGAAAAACTCCAAATCTTTCGAAAGAAAAAAGATGTGCAAAGCCGATTCTTGGGTGGAATTGCAGGGGGATATGTCGGATACAATCATGGCGGAAGAATTACCGGAAGAAACAGAGAATCAGCAGCAATTCGAATCCGATCCGTGTATGGAGAGGAGTATGCAGGCGGATTTACTGGTTTGATGGAGACGGCAGATTTGACAGGAACTGGAAACCTGAGCTTGCTGTATAGCCTTTTGGAGACGAGCAATGTATTAAGCTTGCTTGGAGCAATATATCCGATTCAGACCAATACTGCGGTATATGGTCCACTTCGAAAACTTGATATGGAAACGTGGAATGCCTGGGCAGCTGCGGTGGGTGCAAATGGTGTGTATGGCGATCAATTTCCAACAAGTCCAGTGGACAGCCAAGAAGAACTGGATGCACTGATTCGTAAATATGCTTACGGATACAACGTCAAAGCGTCAGATCGGGGCAATTTGCTGATCGGAGTTGCCGGCGGTTATATTGGAAAAATGAAAGGAGGCGTGATTACCGATACCCATGCCTGGGATGTAAAGTCTGTGCTGGGTTATCAGAGCAGTGGTGGATTTGCCGGAAAAATGGTAACTGGAGGTGTGGCAGAAATTGGAAAGATTTCCCTTTTGGGGCTGCCAATTACTGGAGCGATCTCTGCGGTTCAGACCTTTATTCCCGTGATTCGCAACTCTGATGTTACGGGATTCCAATCCGGTTTGCGTGTGAAAGCAATAGGAATTGCAAGAAATGATCAAAATCTAAAAGTCGAGGAGGTTGGATATGCCGGTGGATACGTTGGACATATGGTTGGTGGGCAAATTTGGGGAAATTGGCAGGACGTTTCTTTGCGAAGCGCAACGGATGCAATACCAGATCCTAAAAATCGCCGTTGTTTCGTAGCAAACCTCAGACAGGTAGAGGGAACCAACCGAGTGGGTGGATATGCTGGAAGAATTGAACCGGCAAGTGCGGCAGCTCTGGACACGGCAAGCAGTGATGGATTGCTGGGTGGACTGCTTCAGAACCTGATTACAACACCAAACGATTTGCTCTCTTTGCTAAATGCAACGGTTTCTACAGTTCGCGGCGCACAGGTGAGCGCGTGGGATGATTGGGGAATTGTCGTAAATGGCGCATATGGAGACGGCTCCAAATATACGGCATACGCGAAGGCTGTCGGTGGCTTTGCAGGAGAGATTAATGGTGCAGTCATCGGAGAAAAAGGAAACCACAATCAGGGGGTAAGCGTGACAAACCTCAGAAGCGTGATTGGCGGAGAGTATGCGGGCGGATTTTTTGGATTGGCAGACGTCTCTGCGGTGGCAGAGGTATCTGGAGAGGAAAATACCAGTATTCTTGGAAACCTGATTGGTCTTGGAAGCGTCGACGTCCTGGATGCTTTCCGAACGTATATCTATGATTCGAGTGTGGTAGGAACGGCGAATGCAGGGCTGGAAGTACAGGCAAGAGACGCGAGAAAACAGGAATACGTCAACCATCCGGTGTATACGGGAACGGCTGGCGGATTTGGAGGAAGCTTGCTCAATGGTTCGGTAGCAGACAGTAAGGTGGCAAATCTTCGCGAGGTAAGCGGACAAAATTACAGCGGTGGATTTATTGGACACTTGGGAAAGAGTGGAGTGGTAGATGTAGACCAGATTGGCGCGCTTCACAATCTGCTTCAGCTTGGAGCCGGTATTTTGGATGTCTTTGGTTCTCATGTGGAAAACTCCTCGGTAGAAGGCATGGATGGCGGATTCACGGTGACAAGCTATAATACGTTGGACCATAAGAATCGGTCAGAGATTGCGGGCGGATTTTCTGGTTACGCGGATTTAGCAAAGCTGTCGGGAAATGACGTGAAAAACCTTAAGCAGGTCGCAAGCCGGGAAGTTGCCGGCGGATTTGTGGGACAAACCAGTTTTGCATATTTGGCGGATATTAAGGCAGATTCTGCACTGGTAAAACCATTATTACAGGCATTCAATCAGGTGTTAAAGACATTGTGGGTTGCAGATCTGGAGAAAGGTCAGACGATCAAGATTGATCTGGGACTGCTATCCGTGGACGCATTGTATGACGGAGAGTTGGTTCACTTAAAACTTTTTGGACTTGATGTAAAGATTGCCTTGGCAAAGGAGAAACAACTTGCAACGGTCTATATTGGGGACAGTAAAATCGAACTCAACTGTGCAAATAACGGAGAGATTACAAATGCAGATGCGCTCAAAGATGAGATTAATATATCCCTGATTAAGGCGAACCGGACACGAATTGAAAACTGTACGGTAGTGGGAATCAAAGAAGGATATGACATTTATGGAGGTGGCGCTGGAAATACAAGAAATGGCTCTGGAAATCGGGGATATGCCGGTGGATTTGTGGGACTGAACGACGAGGGACTCTTGAAGAAGAATCAGATGTACTTTGCTGATGTAATTCGGGGAACAAAAGGATTGGTTGGACCGTTTACTGGAGCTTCCTCCCTGGAATCGAGTTGGGATTTTAATACCATATTCGCAATTGAAGGAGAGGAAAATGATTATCGGGTTTATCGGGATGTTGATCCGGATTACAAGCAAATACTTGGAAATGGAAAGACACCGCTTCAGGAATCCTTGGAGCAGACCGATTCCTGGAACATCTATACCATCCGACATTTGGCGAAAGTAAAGAGATTCACTGACTTTAAAAATGCAATGCTGAGCGATGGAACGCAGGAGCGAGAGCTTCTTGTCTATCAGGAAGACGGTGCTAAGGCAGTTTTGATGAAAGACACGCCGACTGATCCGACACTTCCGGGCGATCAGCTGCCAACACCGGATGCACAAGACCCTTGTACAGAGTACTTGGAACTTCAGATTCAAAAAATCTGGAAAAATGACAAAGAGAAGGAACGACCAGAGATGATTCGTCTTCAGATTACAAGAACATATGAGATGGATGGTGAGACGATCCGGGATGAGCATTTTCTGGAAGAGATTCGCCTGACATTTGAGGAGGCAATCACTGCAAATGTGTGGGAACGGATTCTTTTTGGCGAACGTTTCCCGGCGTACCGGGTAGGAGAGGATGGAAAGAAGTACGACTACACCTACCAGATCACGGAGGATGCGCTGGATGGTTATCAGACAAACATTCAATATCAAGGGGAACACCACGATCAGATGATTGTGATAAACAAGAAGAATCCAGCTCACGAGATTCTTCCAGACACAGGCGGGAAGGGAACTGCCAGAATTTACATGGTAGGAGTTCTGCTTTGGGCAGCATATGGCATCATGGAGTACCGAAAGAGACGATGCCCAAAATAGAATTACTATAAAAAAAGAAAAAGGAGACACAAGAGATGAGTAGGATGAAGAACTCAATCAAACAAATGATGGCATTGTGTTTAGCAGTCATCATGACACTGGCATTGGCGCTGACGGGTTTTGCGACAGAGCTAGCTGAGACAAAGACCGAGACAAAAAAGGGGAGTTTGAGGGTAGAACTAAATGAAAACAACACTTGGAAAGGTCAAACGATTTTTCTCTATAAGTTATTTGATGTGACGGTAGACACACCGAATGTGACTGATGAAAGAAAATATGCGTATACGGTCAATGAAAAATATGTGCAGACATTAAGAACCGTTCTCAATATGGAAGATGATAAGAATGATTTTTACGAGAAGTTAAAAGACTACACCGATAAGGGAGAGGAAATTCAGAAATTTGCCAATGATTTTACAGCGGCATTATTGAATTCAAACCCTAAGATTGAGGCGGATGCAACTTCTGGAAAAATTGAGACAGATGAAAACGCATATAGATTTGAGGATCTGGATCTAGGATACTATCTGGTCTATCAGACGGGAACCCAGAATATCCAATCCTCTTTGATAACGGTGTATTCAAGTAATATAGTGAACTTAAAAGGAACATCTCCGAGTATCGAAAAGGAAGCAGACAAGACGAGCATTGAGATCGGAGATGTTGTAACTTACACCATCAAAGGAACGATTCCGGATACGACGGGATATGAAAGTTATGTGTACAAGATTCACGATACGCTGACGGACGGATTGGATTTTGTAGAGGACTTGGACGCAACAGCGCCGACCGACAAGAAATATGACGTAAAGATTCAGATTGGCACAGAACAAGCGACGACTTTGGAGGCAGATCTTGATGAAGACAACAACCGTAAGATGATCTTAGACTTATCGAGCTGGGTTCAGAAAAATCAGCAAAATAAGGGAAAAGAATTTACGGTAACTTATTATGCGAAGGTCAACAAGGACGCGGTTGTAGAGACAAAGAACAGCGCACACTTAGAGTACGGAAATGATCCCGACCATACTACAGACACCGTTCCGGATCAGGTGGTAACACCAACGTATCCATTAAAGATTAATAAAACGAATGAAAGTCACGAAGCCTTGGGGGGAGCTATCTTCCGTTTGTATCAAAATGAGGAGGACGCAAAGCAGGAAAACGATAATGCAATCTCGTTCTCTTATGTAGACAGTTCCTATACATATGTGGTGGATGCGAACGGTTCGACAAAGGACTTGAAAACAATATCAGAGTATCACTCTGATAATACGGCTTTCGGAGCAATCTGGAATTTAAAGCTGAATGGTCTGAAAGAGGGAACCTATTGGCTGGTAGAGACCAAAGCTCCGGATGGATATAATAAACTGAAATCATCGATGAAAGTGGAGATTGTAAAAGATAAAGATAACGAACTGCAGTGGGATGTTTTCGTAGATGGAAAAAAGACATCTAACGAACGTGAACATATCATAAATGTTATAAATAAATTTGGAACCATTCTTCCCGGCACCGGCGGTATGGGTACGGCAGTATTCACAGTTGTTGCTGTTGTGATGATGTTAGGCGTAGCAATTAGTTTTGTTAAGAGCAGAAACACAGAAGAATAAGAAATCAGAAGATTCGATAATCACGTTTCCCCGCAAAATGTTGCGGGGAAACAAATTGGATGAAAAATAAAATAGCAGGGAGAAGGTAATGAGCAAGGAAAATGAGACAAAACAAAAACGAAATAAAGCTGTTCCGGATTTTCTTAGGCTTGTGGTCTTACTCGTGGCATTCTCCGTGCTGCTTTATCCGACCATCAGCAATTATCTCTATCAAAAGAACCAGTCGCGCGTGATCTCAGTATACGACGAAGCGGCGGAGAAGCTCAGTAAACAAGACAACGAAGAGATGATTGATCAGGCCTGGGAATACAATAAAGAAATGCTTAGCAATGTGGAACTTTTGGATCCATTTGCACCGGGTGCAAAGGAGATCAGCGAGCGATACGAAAGCGTGTTAAATGTCAATGGTGCTGGTATGATGGGATATATTCGAATCCCAAAGATTGATGTGGAATTGCCAATCTACCACGGAACAAAAGAGGCAGTGCTTCAGGTAGGTGTGGGGCACTTTGAAGGAACTTCCTTTCCGGTTGGAGGTGAAAGCACACATGCGGTTCTCACAGGACACCGCGGTCTGCCTTCCAAATTGCTCTTTACGGATCTGGACAAGTTGGGAGAGGGAGACGTGTTCTATATTAAGATTTTGGAAGAGACTTTTGCATATGAGGTAGATCAGATTCTTACGGTTCTTCCAGAAGAGACACAGGCGCTCTCGATCGTATCCGGGAAGGATTATGTGACTTTGGTGACGTGCACGCCCTATGCGGTCAATACGCACAGACTGTTGGTGAGAGGACATCGCGTACCGTATGAACAGGCTGTTCAGATTACAGAGGATGTGGTGGTGGAGGCAAAGTTGCCATTTCAGGTACAGATGCTGCTCTTTGCAATGGTAGTGTTGGTGATTTCAGGAATTGGTTTAGCAATCTGGTCAAGGAAACAGAAAAAAGTACGGAAAGAGAGGAGAGAGAAAGATGTCTGATAGGAGACGAACCTGGACAAAACGTGCTGCCTGGATGACAGAAGTAATCGTCTTGCTTATTTTTATGGCAGTGCCAGTATTTGCGGCAACGTTTGGCTCGCTCACCATACGATTCCATGGGAGAACGCAGACAAACGAAGAAATTTCTCTATCTGGAGCAGAATTTTCTCTCTACCCCGTTGGGCGGTTTTTAGAAGGAAACTGGGAGTTATTGGAAAGCTTTCAGGCGTCGGGGATCTCTTTGAAAGCGGAAGATGCCTCTGAGCGAACAAAACAAGCGAAGGAATTGTATGCCTATGCACGCAAACAAAAAATTGAAGGAATGTCCGGACAGACGGATTCCAATGGAATTGTCCACTTTGAAAATCAAGAGCAAGGACTTTATCTGGTTGCGCAGGTTGGAGCAGTAAAAAGGGAAAACCGCAGCTATGTGTCTGCCCCGTTTTTGATTAGCATCCCAACAAAAGAGGCAGAAGAAATTTTCTGGGATGTTGTGACAGAACCAAAGAGCGAATGGACAAAAGATGACTCAGACCACGATGGAGGCGGAACAGACGAAGAACACAATCGCCCTAAGCCAAGTAAACCACAGGAAAATTGGGAAACGGACAAGATCGAGCCAACAGTGGAACCAAAAACGAGTGAAGAGAGAAATGAAATGATTCCGGTGAATGCGCCGGGGCAGAAGGAGATAAGCACGTCATCTCCGGAAACCGGAGATACGACATTGCTTGGAATGTGGGCGGTGATTGGTTTGGTCAGTCTCTGCATGATTGGTATTTTGTATTTGAGAATAAAAACAGCAGACGATGCGGAAAAATGCGATGATCGCGATACACAATAGTGATACAAGAGGTGGGATAGTATGGAATGTGTGTTGGCAATAGCTGGGTTTTTATGTGGATTTTTTGTAGGAATCTTAGTGGCTTCCTGCGCGGTGATTTCCTCAGCAAGGAATCGTCAACTGGAGCAAATGGCAGAACAGATGGGGGAGTGTGTCAAAAAATAAAAATAAGTAAAAACAAAAAAGAAATTGGAGAACAGAATGCAGCTGAATATTACAACGGATTATGCGGTTCGGGCGGTACTTTACCTGGGACAAACTCCCGGAAAGGTTCCAGCGAGTCAAATCTCTCAGGACATGAGTATTCCAAGTGGTTATTTGGAAAAAATTCTATCAAAACTGAGAAAGGAGTCCTATATATCAGCGGATTTAGGGAAGAAAGGCGGATACTACCTCAACAAGAGACTGGAGGAGATTCGTTTGGGCGAGATTATCCGAGTGATGGAGAATACCACTCGGATCAATCGCTGCCTGGAGCCAGATTGCTATTGCAGCGGAGGAAATGCCAAAACGTGTAAGGTAAGAAAATATTATGTTAAGGTACAGGAATTGTTAGAAGAGCGTATTTATAATATCAGTCTGCAAGATATTTTAGATGAGAAAGATTGGCTGTCGGGGAATAAGAGATGAAAAAGAGATCACTTCTTGCTCAAAAGAGCGCATTTATCTTGTTTGTGGCGCTGTTTTTTGTTTGTGCATTTCAGATTTTTCGGATTTTTACGGATTTGCAGAGGGAACAGAATGAATTTGCACGCCTGACGGGAAAGAAATCCGCATCCGAATCGGAGATAGCGACGCAGAGCAAACCAGAAAAAAACGAAGAAGGAACAGCGGTACTTGCGAAATATCGGTTGATTTATCAGGAAAACCCAGATTTGGCGGGCTGGATTCACATTGATGGGACTAAGATTGATTATCCGGTGATGAGTACGCCACAGGATAAAGAATTTTATCTGCATCGAGGATTTGACAAGAACGAATCATTTAGCGGGGTTCCGTTTTTGGATACCGATTCGTCGCTGGATGGAAATCATACGGTGATTTATGGTCACAATATGAAAAATAAAACCATGTTTGCCACGCTTTTCAATTATAAAAGCAAAGAATTTTGGAAAGAACACCCAACGATTCAATTGGACAGTCTGTATGAAGAGCGAATCTATGAAGTGATGGGAGTATTTTATAGTAAAATCTACTCCAAACAGGAAACGGGTGGATTTCGATACTATGAATACGTTCAGCTTCCAACGCAAGAAAAATTTGAAGAGTATTGTTATCAGGTCAAAAAAGCCTCACTCTATGATACGGGAGTGAGAGCAGAAAAAGATGATCAGCTACTTACGCTGTCAACTTGCAGTTATCAGGTGAAAGATGGAAGATTTGTGGTGGTTGCCAGACGCATCCAATAAGGAGGTGAAGGCACTCACCTTTTTGTTTTGTAGGACACTATTTCCCATGAAACAAAAAACGCTCCGCTGTGGATCGCACTGCGTCAGATTGGAAGAACGTCGCTATGGCGATCCGCCGCAGGCGGAGAATCCTGCCCACAGGATTCTATATTAATTCATTTTGAAGGAAGTAATGTGCCTGCCAGAGTCATTGATTTTCGTTTTCTTGTAGTATATAATATGGTGCGCGGTAGGAACGAAGAAACATTTTATGAAATTCAAGAACAGCGAAAGGAAAGACAGATGAAGACAATCAGAAACATTTTCAAGATTTTTTGCGGCGACATTTCCCGTATCATCAAAAACCCCGCGGCAG
>Cebus_capucinus_imitator_PRJNA485217_SSR096__coassemble_578_pt1 | contig 13723 bp, 10 predicted proteins | sample Cebus_capucinus_imitator_PRJNA485217_SSR096__metabat2_high_PE_003 | metagenome-assembled genome bin Cebus_capucinus_imitator_PRJNA485217_SSR096 | reverse complement strand
GCTATTCTTCTCTTTTCCGATTGCCATTTCCTCAAACAATATGCTACAATACGTTCAGGCAGAGGGAAAGAGAGGTTTTGAGACGGATGTATACATTTGACAGCAGAGTTCGTTACAGCGAAACGGGAGAAGACGGAAAATTGGGACTGGTGGGAATCATCAACTATATGCAGGATTGCAGCACCTTTCACTCCGAGGATTCGGGAGTGGGGATTGAAAAGTTGACGAAGGCGCATCGAGCTTGGCTTGTCTCATCCTGGCATATTGTGATTGACGAGAGACCATGCCTTGGAGATCGCCTTGTGATGGGAACCTGGCACAGCGGAGTGAAGGGATTTTACGGCTACCGCAATTTCGTGATTCAGAACCCGAACGGGAAGAGCTATGTGCGCGCAACTGCTGTGTGGTTTTACTATGACACCGAGAAAGGAACTCCGGTGCGCGTTCCGCAGGAAGCGATCACACCGTATGGAGCGGTGGAGGAGCCGCTTGACCTTGGAAATGTGCCGAGAAAGATTGCGATCCCGCAGGAATCGGTGCAGGCAGAACCCGTGACCGTGCAAAGACACCATCTGGATACAAACCATCACGTCAACAATGCCCAATATGTGGAGATTGCCAGAGAGGCACTCCCAGAAGGACTTGAAATCTGCGAGATTCGAGTGGACTATAAAAAGGCCGCCGTGCTCGGTGACACGATGCACCCCAAAGTTTCTGAGGTGGAAAAACGGGTTTACACCGTGGTTTTGGCGGGAGAAGAAGATACTGTATATGCCGTGGTATGGCTGAGAGCAAAAGAGGAGGAAACATGATTGAGTTAGGAAAAGTGCAGGAGCTTGAGATCCTGCGCGAGAAGGAGTTTGGAGTGTATGTCGGGGAACATGGTCAGGAGAATGCCGTACTGCTTCCCAAAAAGCAGGTGCCACAGGGCGCGAAAGCGGGCGATCGCGTCACGGTGTTCATTTACAAGGATTCCTCGGATCGTCTGATTGCGACGACTCAGACTCCGAAATTGCAGGTTGGAGAGGCGGCGCGCCTGGAAGTACGCGACATTGCAAAGATCGGTGCATTTCTGGATATGGGACTGGAAAAAGACCTGTTCCTTCCATTTAAGGAGCAGACGCACCCTGTAAAGAAGGGGGAGAAATGCCTGGTGGTTCTCTACATAGATAAGAGCCATCGCTTGGCGGCAACCATGCACGTTTACTCTCATATGAGAAATGATTCCCCGTACAAGGAAAAAGACTGGGTGCACGGAACGGTTTACGAGATCAACGAGAAGCTGGGGGCGTTTGTGGCAGTGGACAATCGCTACTTTGGTCTGATTCCAAAGTCAGAGATTTTTGCACCCTTAAAAGAGGGAGAGGAGATCCTTGCCCGCGTGACGAAGGTGAGAGCAGACGGAAAATTAAACTTGTGCCTGCGTGAGACGGCACATCTTCAGATGGATGCGGACAGCCGTGCGATTCTGGACGCGCTTGAGAAAAACAACGGATTCCTGCCCTGCCACGATAAGAGCGACCCACAGGTTATCTTAAAGACGCTTGGAATGAGTAAAAATGCCTTCAAACGCGCTGCCGGAAGGCTCTTAAAAGAGCAAAAGATCCAGATGACGGACACCGGAATCCGTCGGATGGAGAAGAACATAAAGGGTATGTGAGGTTTTTCGGTAATTTTTGACGATTTTTCAGAGGCGCGCCATCAGTTTCGCTAAAAACTTTTGGGGTTTCCAAAAGGAATTTTGTAATATCCAGCAGAATTTTCCTTAAATATACAATTTAGCTAAAACGCAAATTTTGTTTTTGTAAATTGTCAATATGGTATTTGGGGATACTTTCCTGTATGATAGAGACAGTTGCAAATGAGGTTTGGCAGCAGCTAAATCAGTAAATAAAAGGAAAGTATTTTAGGAGGAAGAGTAGGCTATGGCTAGTTTATCCCTGAGAAACGTGACAAAGAAATACCCCAACGGCTTTGTAGCTGTTCATGATTTTAACCTGGAGATCGCTGACAAGGAGTTCATCATCTTCGTAGGTCCTTCCGGATGCGGAAAGTCCACCACTCTGCGTATGATCGCTGGTCTGGAGGACATCTCCTCCGGCGAGCTGTACATTGACGGCAAGCTGGTAAACGATGTAGAGCCCAAGGATCGCGATATCGCAATGGTATTCCAGAACTACGCTCTGTATCCCCATATGTCTGTTTACGACAACATGGCATTCGGTCTGAAGTTAAGAAAGACCCCCAAGGATGAGATCGACAAGAAGGTACATGATGCCGCTAAGATCCTGGATCTGGAGCATCTGTTAGACCGTAAGCCCAAGGCTCTGTCCGGTGGTCAGAGACAGCGTGTTGCTATGGGACGTGCAATCGTTCGTAACCCCAAAGTATTCCTGATGGACGAGCCGCTGTCCAACTTGGATGCAAAGCTGAGAGGTCAGATGCGTGTTGAGATCTCCAAGTTGCATCAGAGACTGGAGACCACCATCATCTACGTTACTCATGACCAGACCGAGGCTATGACGCTGGGAACCAGAATCGTTGTTATGAAGGACGGCGTGGTTCAGCAGGTAGATAACCCCCAGAACCTGTACGATACTCCCTGCAACAAGTTCGTTGCTGGATTCATCGGTTCTCCTCAGATGAACATGATCGACGCAAAGGTTGGCAAGGACGGCAAGGACGTTACCCTGACCTTCGGCGGTCACACCATCAGCCTGCCTGAGTCCAAGGCGAAGAACCTGGAAGCTCAGGGCTATGTTGGCAAGGTTGTTACCCTGGGAATCCGTCCCGAGGACATCCACGATGAGGAAGCATTCCTGGCAATGTCTCCCAAGAGCGTGATCTCCGCTACCATCCGTGTATACGAGATGCTGGGTGCTGAGACTCTGCTGTACTTTGATCTGGACGACACCAGCTTCACCGCAAGAGTGAACCCCAGAACAACCGCAAGAGTTGGAGATACCGTTAAGCTGGCTCTGGATCTGGAGAAGATTCATATCTTCGATAAGGACACAGAGAAAGTGATCCAGAACTAAATCCGCCAATCCTGCTGAATAGGATTCGATTTAATAAAAACTTTATTGTAGAAATCAGCAAGTGGGTATATAACTCACTTGCTTTTTTCGTTGAGTTGCATTAAAATAAAACATAATGACGCTTGGAAGAAGGAGAGAGCAAGATGATTTCAAACCAGATACTTCAAACCACCCTGGACGGGTTGAAGGGAATTACGAGAATTGATTTGTGTATTTGCGACACAGAGGGGAAAGTGCTGGCTTCCACATTTACAGATGCGGAGGAGTCGGAGAGCTCAATTCTGGCATTTGTAGATTCCCCGGCTGACAGCCAGGTAATTCAGGGCTTTCAGTTCTTTAAGGTTTTTGACGAGCACCAGTTGGAGTACATTCTGCTGGCAAAGGGCGCGAGCGACGACGTCTATATGGTAGGCAAGCTGGCAGCGTTCCAGGTACAGAATCTGCTGGTTGCTTACAAGGAACGGTTCGACAAGGACAACTTTATCAAGAACCTGCTGCTCGACAACCTGCTGCTCGTTGACATTTACAACCGCGCAAAGAAGCTGCACATCGACACCGATGTCAAGCGCGTGGTCTTCATCATCGAGACACACAACGAGAAGGATGTCAATGCGCTTGAGACAGTCAGAAGCCTGTTTGCGACAAAGACAAAGGACTTTATCACTGCTGTTGACGAGAAGAACATTATCCTTGTAAAGGAAGTGAAAAACGGCGAGACTTACGAGGATCTTGACCGCACGGCGAACACCATTCTGGATATGCTCAACACCGAGGCAATGACCAAGGTGCGCGTTTCCTACGGAACGATCATCGGCGACATCAAGGAAGTTTCCCGTTCCTACAAGGAGGCGAAGATGGCACTCGATGTGGGCAAGATCTTTTACAGCAACAAGAACGTGGTTGCCTACAACAACCTGGGAATCGGCCGCCTGATCTATCAGCTGCCTATCCCGCTGTGCAAGATGTTCATCAAAGAAGTGTTCGACGGCAAGTCTCCGGATGAGTTCGATGACGAGACGCTGACCACGATCAACAAGTTCTTTGAGAACAGCCTGAACGTGTCTGAGACTTCCAGACAGCTCTACATTCACAGAAATACCCTGGTATACCGCCTGGATAAGCTGGAGAAGAGTACGGGACTGGATCTTAGAATTTTTGAGGATGCGATCACCTTTAAGATCGCGCTGATGGTTGCAAAGTATATGCGTTATATGGAGAGCCTGGATTATTGATGAACCGGGCAATCCTGTGAGTACAAGAGAATTGAAAGGTTCTGGCAGGAATGATTGAGATACAACGTGTGAGCAAGACTTACGAGACGGGCAACAAGGCCTTAAAGGACGTCAGCCTCACCATCGAGGACGGCGAGTTTGTCTTTATCGTTGGAAGAAGCGGCTCCGGAAAGAGTACGCTGTTCAAATTACTGCTCAAAGAGCTGGAGCCGACAAAGGGACGGATTCTGGTCAATGACATGGAACTTGGGCGGATGCCCAGGCGTTACGTCCCCAAATACCGCAGAGGACTTGGTGTGGTCTTTCAGGATTTCAGACTCCTGAAGGACCGCACTGTGTTTGAGAATGTGGCATTTGCACAGCGGGTGATTGGCGTGTCCTCGCGTGCAATCCGGGAGTCGGTGCCAAAGATGCTTCAGATGGTGGGACTCTCCGCAAAGTACAAGTCCTACCCAAGACAGCTTTCCGGCGGAGAGCAGCAGCGGGTTGCGATTGCGAGAGCATTGATTAACCGACCGGGGATCTTGTTGGCGGATGAGCCGACGGGAAACCTCGACCGCTACAATGCGTGGGAGATTATGAAGCTCTTGCAAACGATCAACGAGAGAGGAACCACGGTTGTCGTCATCACCCATAGCATGGAGCTTGTGGAAGGGATGGGAAAACGCGTGATCACGATGGAAAAAGGGATGATTACGGCGGACAGCGCGGCAGAATCGAGGCTTGCGAGAGCAGCGGAAAGGCAGAGCTTGAACGATGAGGATTAGTACAGTTTGGTATTGCCTGAAGCAGGGCATTATAAATATATGCAGGAATATTTTGTTTTCGCTGGCGTCCATCGCCACGATTGCTGCGTGTATTTTTTTGTTCTGCCTTTTTTTTGCGATTGTGGCAAATGTGAAAAATGTCACCGAGGAGGCGCAGTCCACGGTGGGAATCACCGTCTTTTTTGACGAGGAAATTTCTTCCGAACAGATCGCGTCCATCGGGGATCAGATCAAGAGTTGGAGCGAGGTAAAGGAAGTGGATTTTACCTCAGCAGATGAGGCATGGGAGACCTTTAAGGATGAGTATTTCCAGGGAATGGAAGAACTCGCGGAGGGATTTGCCGACGACAATCCGCTCGCATCTTCCGCCTCCTACACCATTTTCCTGAACGACATCTCAGACCAGGATGCGGTGGTGGCGCGCCTTCAGGCGATGGACGGTGTGCGAAAAGTCAACTACTCAAGCAGCGCGGTTGCAGGACTTTCCGGAACCGCAAAGATCGTCGGGTTGATCTCGGCACTTGTGATCGGTGTGCTGCTTGCGGTTTCCGTTTTCCTGATCAGCAACACGGTCTCTGTGGCGGCGGCATTTCGCCGTCAGGAGAATGAGATTATGCGAATGATCGGTGCGACAAACTTTATGATCCGCGCTCCTTTTGTGGTGGAGGGCGTGATTCTTGGCTTGTTTGGCGCGTTGATCCCGCTTGGCGGAATTTACGTCCTGTATGAGCGGGCAGTGATTTTTTTGAACACACGATATTCGATGCTTACGGGGTTGTTTCAACCGTTGGCAGTGGAGCTGATCTTTCCGCAGATGGCGACGGTGGCGATGATTCTCGGCGTCGGCGTGGGATTTTTCGTCAGTCTGTTTACGATTCAAAAACATCTGCGAGTTTAGGAGAATACGCTTATGAAATATCAAAAGACAGTTCAATGTATGGCGGCCGCGGCATTGTGCGCGGCCCTGTGCATTTCAAGACCGCTTTCGGTGTTGGCGACAAGTCAGGGCTTAAAAGCGGCACAGGAGCAAAAGAGCGCGCTTGAGGCAGAGAAGAAAAAGACGCAGGAGACATTAAAAGAACTTCAGGGCTTAAAGTCCAACACACAGCAGTACGTCAAAAAGCTCGACGCCAACTTGACGAGTCTTGAGGCGGAGCTTACGAGCCTGTCTGACCAGATCGACAAGAAAGAAGTTGAAATCAAAAAGACGGGCGAGGAACTTGAGGCTGCAAAGGAGACGGAGCAGGCGCAATATGAGTCCATGAAGTTGCGGATTCAATATATGTATGAGCGCAGGGAGACGTCGTTTCTTGATCTTCTCATGCAGTCGGAGAGCGTGACGCAGCTTTTGGGGCGGGCAGAGTATGTCAATGAGATTTCTAAGTATGATCGGAAAATGCTTGTCGCTTACGGGGAGGCAAAGGATGCCGTTGCCCAGAAAGAGGCGACTTTAAAAGAGGAGCAGGAAAAGCTGATGGCTCTTGAGGATTCCACCAAGGCAAAACGGGCTTCGGTGGAGGAGCTTTTGGCGGACAAGCAATCGGAGCTTTCTTCGTACAATTCCAAGATTTCAACTGCACAGAGTCAGATCGCGGGTTTTGAGGCCGACATTCAGGCGCAGGAAGAAAAGATGAAGCAGATTGAGGCGGAGATCAAGCGCAAGGAAGAAGAGGCGAGAAAAAAGGCGGAGGAAGAGCGAAAGAAGGCCGAGGAAGCGGCAAAAAAGGCAGCGCAGGCCAAAAACAAGACGACAAGCCCCACCAAGCAGACGTATGAGACAAAGAGCCTTGGGAATATTAAGTTCCAGTGGCCTTGCCCGTCCAGTTCGCGGATCACGTCCGGATTTGGCGCGAGAAGCTCACCGACCGAGGGGGCTTCCAGCAACCACAAGGGAATTGACATCAGCGCGCCCACGGGGGCTGCCATTGTGGCTGCCGCGGACGGAACGGTTGTAATCTCTACATACAGCAGTTCAGCGGGCAACTATATCATGATTGACCACGGCGGCGGAGTCAGCACCGTATATATGCACTGTTCGCAGCTTCTTGTGAGCCAGGGCGCGACGGTCAAGAAAGGTCAGACCATCGCAAAAGTCGGCTCGACCGGATACTCGACCGGATCGCATCTTCACTTTGGAATCCGCTCCGGCGGAGTCTATGTCAATCCGAGAAGCTATGTGAGCCCGTAAGGGAACCCACGGAAAGGCAGGAGAATCAATATGGATAATCAGGAACAGAAGGGAAAAAAAACGGCAAAGAACCGGTTTCTCATGGGCGCGCTTGTTGGCGCGCTCTGCACGGTGCTCGTCGCTGTTGCAATTTTAGGCGGGCTGGGACTTTACTTGGTGCGCGGCGGCTCGTTTGGGGCAAATGATCCGTTTGCCGCGGAGAGCAGCGATGGGAAACTCGATTTTAGCAAGATGAAGTCCAAGATGACGATGCTTCAGGAGCTGATCGACCGCTACTTTTTGTATGACGAGGACACGGAGCAGGTTCAGGAGTACGTCTACAAAGGTCTGATGGCAGGACTGGATGACCCGTATTCGGAATATTACACGGTGGAAGAATTTCAGGAAATGCAGGAAGACACGGAGGGCGTTTACTCTGGAATCGGAGCCATGCTCAGTCAGAACCAGACGACGGGACTTTGCACCGTGGTGCGTGTCTTTGAGGGATCCCCGGCAGAGGAAGCCGGCATGAAGCCGGGCGATGTCCTCTACAAAGTTGAGGGCGAGCTTGTGGCAGGCGAGAGCCTCTCTGTCCTTGTGAGCAAGTACATCAAGGGTGAGGAGGGAAGCCAGGTGACTGTGACCGTCTATCGCCAGGAGAGCGACGAATATGTGGACTTGACCATGACGCGCCGAAGCATTGAGGTTCCCACCGTGGAACACCAGATGATGGCAGACCAGATCGGCTACATTCTCATCACGCAATTTGACCAGGTGACAGCCGATCAATTCAAGGCAGCTGTGGATGATCTGGAGAGCCAGGGAATGAAGGGATTGGTGCTGGATCTGCGAAGCAATCCCGGCGGAGTGCTGGATGGAGCTGTATCCATCGCAGATTACCTGCTTCCCGATGATTTGACGGAGTACGCGCAGGGCGAAGCGACGACGATGATTACCTATACCGCCGATAAAAACGGGAAGGGAGACCACTATACGGCTTCCGATCACCACTCTGTCGCTGTGCCGATTGCGGTTTTAGTCAACGGAAACTCCGCCAGTGCCTCCGAGGTACTCACCGGCGCGCTCAAAGATTACAAGTGGGCGACAGTGGTCGGAACTACAAGCTATGGAAAAGGAATCGTCCAGAGCGTGATTCCGCTGGCAGACGGATCTGCTGTAAAGCTCACCATCGCCCACTACTATACGCCGAGCGGATTTGACCTGCACGGCAAGGGCATCACACCGGATGTGACCGTGGAGCTGGACGAGAACCTGAGAAGTCAGGCGAGCGTCAGCCTTGAGGAGGACAATCAGGTGCAAAAGGCTGTGGAAGTGGTAAAGGAGAACCGGGGCTAACTTACCGCCTGCTCCTTCACATTCATCACAAGCATTTGGAGACGGTTCTCGACGTTTGCAAAACTTACGTCGGGATCGTAGTCCAGAGTGAGGATCTTGGCGTCGGGATAGAGCTCCTTGAGCTTCTTTACGATGCCTCGTCCCACCACATGGTTTGGCAGGCAGCCAAAGGGCTGAAGAATCACGAATGCCCGGCAACCGTGCGCCGCATGATGGAGAATTTCTCCTGGAATCAATACGCCTTCCCCTGCGTCAAACGAGTGGTGAATCACCGGATCGCTCGTCTTGACCAGCTCTGGAAGCCGAACCGCCCGCTCGTAGAGCGGGTGTTTTTTTGCGACTTGATCCGCCACCGCGTGTGCCAGGTCAAAGAAGTGATCAACCAATCGGTACCACGCCTTCTCCTTTAAGGGCATTCCCAGATGGTATTGGCTGATCTGGGTGTCTCGCGCAAAATACGTTTTCTGAATCACATCCGTCATCTTTGCTTCAATCACTTCAAATCCATTTTTCTCCAGATATGCTTCAATATCGTGGTTCGCGCCCGGATGGAAGTTTAAGAGGTATTCGCCCACAATCAACACGCCGGGTTTTCTGCGCTTACACTCATACGGAACCTCACAGAACCGCTCCACACCTTTCGCAAAACCGGCGCGCATACCGGGGATTCCATGTTTTTCCAGTCCCTCGATCAGTGCGTCCAATGCAAAATCAAAGGCAGCGTCCGCGCTTCCCTCAACCGTCTCGTAGGGACGGACTTTGCGAAGCAATTCTTCAAGCGCATCGATCATGGGAAGCCCGAAGGCGATCTCAAGGGAGGCCTTGAGGTTCATCCGGTAGCCGGGGTGCAGGTTGTGGCTGTCCGCGTCGTCGTTTGTGAGAATCGGAACTTGGGAAAATCCCGCGTCGTCGAGAGCTTTGCGAAGCAGCGTGCTGTAATGCGTTAGGCGGCAGTCTCCGATGTATTTTCCCATGCCGATTGCCGTACAATCCGGGTCATACTTGCCGCTTTGAAGGGCTTCCAAGGCTTCTCCGATGACGATCTGTGCCGGGAAGCAGATGTCGTTGTGGACGTATCGCTTTCCGAGCCGAATCGCCTCATCCCGTCCGATTGCAAGAGGAACTGCCTGAATCTTCTGGCTCTTCATCGCAGCCGACATCAGGCGGCAGAAGGCGTGTGAGGTGTTGGGAATCAGCACCGTGTGCGTCTTTTTGTGTTCCTGTGTGAACTTGACCGGGTAGGGATCGGAGAGTTCATGCACCGAGAGCGGCTTATTCTGCGCGCGCTTCATGGAGAGTGTCTCCACAAAGGAGCGGACGCGGATGTTTAAGGGACCGCGGATGTCACTCTCGTCGAGCTTGAGAACAAGCGGCGTTTTCCCGGAGATTTCTTTCATCAGGCGAATGATCTCATCGGATAGGTACGCATCGTGACCGCAGCCGAAACTTACGGTCTGGACATATTCCAAGTTTGGATGACTGGCGGCGATGATCGCGCTGGAGAGCATTCGCGCGTGGAAGTTGTTGACCACGTCGAGCGCGCTTTTTGAGAGATCGACGTCCTCGATGCCGGGGACACTGTCTGCCGTGAGAACCGGGATCTGGAGTGCCGTAAACAGGCTTGGCAGATCGTGGTTGACCAGACGGTCGTTCTGGTAGGGACGGGAGGCAAGTACCACGGCAAAACCGCCATTTTTGGAAACTTCTTCCAACACGCGTTTTCCCTCTGCCCGAAGTTTTGCGCGAAAACTGGACTGCGCCTCGTTGGCGTAGGCGAGTGCGGCGCTCGTCTGTTTTCTCGGAATCGAGAACGTTTCTTCCATATAGTGGCAGAGCTGTTCTTCCTTGTCGTGCTCGGAGTACCAATAAAAGAGCGGTGCGTCAAACGGGATGTTCCAATGCTTGGTCGGGTTGTCGGAGTTTCGGATCACGATGGGATAGCCCTTGACAACGGCGCACATGGACTGGCTGGTGGACTGGGTGTTCTCGGATTCCAGAGTCGCAAGCGAAGGCATAAAGATGCGATCGACTTTTTTCTCTGCGAGATTTCTCAAATGTCCGTGCACGAGCTTGGCCGGGAAGCAGACCGTATCCGAGGTCACGGCAGACAGACCGCTCTCGTACATTTTCCGGTTGCTCGGATCGGAAAGCTGAACCGAAAAGCCGAGTGAGAGGAAAAAGGTCTTCCAGAACGGCATATTGTCCCAGAAGGCGAGAACGCGGGGAAGTCCGATGGTGATCTCCTTTTTGGGAGCGACTGCCTCAAAGGGATAGTCCTCAAACAGCAGTTTTTCCCGAAATGCAAAGAGATCCGGAACCTGCTTTGATTTCTCAAGCGTCTCCTTTGCCAGCTTTCGGATTTCCGGGTTTTTCGGATCGCCCAGAATCTCACCGCGCTCGCAGCGGTTGTTTGTGACCCAGGACGCGCCGTTTGAGAAAGTGATGACCGTTCGGCGGCAATGGTTTCCACAAAACGGGCAGGGGGAGTTTGCTTCCTGCGTGTAGGAGAGGTCTTTGAGCGCGTCAAGCCCGATAAAGCTGCGGCTGAGCTTGCCGCTCTCCATCCGCTCTTTTGTCAAAAGTGCCGCTCCGATGGCTCCCATGATGCCGGGGTAGGGGGCGCGGGTTACGGTGCGTCCCGTATACTGCTCCAGGGCGCGCAGCACGGCGTTGTTTCGGAAGGTTCCGCCCTGCACCACGATGTGATCGCCCAGGGAGTTTAAGTTGGAAACGCGAATAACCTTCGTAAATACGTTCTCAATGATGGAGCGGCACAGACCTGCCATGATGTCGCCGGGCTGTTTGCCGTTTCGCTGCTCTGTGACAATGCTGCTGTTCATAAATACGGTGCAGCGACTTCCGAGGCTTGCAGGCGTTTCGGAGTCAAATGCCGCCGGTGCAATCCCGTCCACCGGAATGTGCAGGGAAGAGGCAAAATTTTCCAAAAAAGAGCCGCAGCCGGAGGAACACGCCTCGTTGACCACGATGTTGGTGATGATCCCGTCGTCCATCCAGATCGCCTTCATATCCTGCCCGCCGATGTCGAGAAGAAAGGTCACGTCCGGCACATATTCCAGGGCAGCGCGCGCGTGTGCCACAGTCTCAACCACATGGCACTCGGCAGAGAGAGCTTTTGCAAAGAGCTGTTCCCCGTATCCCGTCGTTCCGACACCAAGGATCGTGAGAGTTGCCCCGGCAGCCTCATAGCGGTCTTTCATTGCAAGCAATGCCTGCTTTGCGACTTTGAGCGGTTCGCCCTCGCCCGGAGCGTAGAAGGAATCGAGGATGGTCTTGTCCTCGCCAAGAAGTACAAATTTGGTGGTGGTGCTTCCGGAGTCCAGTCCCAGATAAGCGCGCACCGTCTCGCCCTTCTTTGGCTGATACGGCTGCCAGTCCGGAAGCGCGTGGTCTTTTTCCCAGATTTGCTGCTCCTCTTTTGAGGAGAAGAAGGGTGCGGGACCATGTTCCAAAAAGGCGTGCTCTTTTAAGCCGGAGAGCCGCTCAACCAAGGTGAGGGGGTCAAACGGCTCCGCGTTTGCAAACATGGTCGGGATCGAGAGAGCCGCGCCGCGGGCGATCATGAGTTCCGGGTGTGTTGGGATGAGAATGTCCTCCTTGGAGAGCTCCAAACGCTCGGCAAACACCTTCACCAATGTGGGATTAAAGGTCAGCGGCCCGCCCTGAAATGCCACTGGCTTTTCGATGGTCAGACCCTGTGCCAGTCCGCCGATCGTCTGCTTGGCGATGGCGTGAAAGGCGGAGAGAGCCAGATCTTTTCGCGGAACGCCCTGGTTTAAGAGTGGCTGAATATCTGTCTTGGCGTAGACGCCGCACCGCCCGGAGACGTCGTAGACGCAAGAACCCTGCGCCGCAAGTGCATCAAACTCCTCCACGGGAACGTTTAAGATGGAGGCGACCTCGTCGATAAATGCCCCAGTTCCGCCCGCGCAGCTTCCGTTCATACGCATATCGGCGGTCTCAATTTGACCGGTTGCGGGGTCTTCCCGGAAGAATAAGATTTTGGCGTCCTGACCGCCAAGCTCAATGGCAGAGCCGATTTTCTTGTAAGTGTTTTTTAGGGAAATGGAGCCTGCCACGACTTCCTGAATATAGGGGAGGTGGAGTGCCTCGGAGAGACTTTTTGCTCCGGAGCCGGTGAGGGCAAGGCGGATACATTTTCCCGGAAAATGAGACGCGAACTTTTTCAGAGCGTCGGTGACGCTGACGATCTGGGAAGCGTGGTGTCTTTGGTAATCGGAGTAGAGAGAAGTTCCGTTTTCACGGTCAATCGCCGTGATTTTTGTTGTCGTAGAGCCGATGTCAATTCCGACATCGAGCGTATCGGATAATTGTTGATTTTTCATATGTACACCTCAAAACATAAAAATGCCTGACGGATAGAACATCCCCCGTCAGACCAACAGTTGTATTGTAGCTAGAATTTGACAGAAAAGTCAAGTAAAGATATGCGTTAAAATTTTGTTAAGAAATGATACGCTGTCCGATTCTGGCGCATACTAAACAAATCAAAAATCAGAGAGGAGAACTTTCATGAGAGAACGAATCGGAAAGGCAAGTTTGCAATTTTCCCGTCCGCCGCTTGTGCTCAGTGCTGCTTCGGTGGCGGGCAAAAAAGAGGGAGAAGGGCCGCTTGGAGACTGTTTTGATGAGGTGGTTTCCGATGAGATGATGGGAAAAGAAAACTGGGAGGAGGCAGAGAGTGCCTTTCAAGAGCGGGCCGCTTATCTTGCACTGCAAAAGGGCGGATTGCAAAAAGAGGAGATCCGTTATCTGTTTGCGGGGGATCTTTTGGGACAGTTGATTGCCACGTCCTTTGGCACGGCAAATCTTGAGATTCCAACATTTGGGCTTTACGGAGCGTGTTCTACGATGGGAGAGGCGATGAGCCTTGGGGCGATGGCGGTCAATGCAGGGTATGCCGACTGCGTGATTGCGATGGTTTCCAGCCACTTTGCGACGGCGGAGAAGGAGTTTCGCTTTCCGCTCGGATATGGCAATCAGCGACCACTCTCTGCAACGTGGACCGTCACCGGAAGCGGGTGTGTGGTACTGGGGGAAAATGATAAAAATACGAAGGCACTCGCCAACATGCTGTACATTAATTTTATTCTTTCCTTGCCCTAATCGGTCTTTTTTGCCTGC
>Cebus_capucinus_imitator_PRJNA485217_SSR096__coassemble_565_pt1 | contig 13961 bp, 14 predicted proteins | sample Cebus_capucinus_imitator_PRJNA485217_SSR096__metabat2_high_PE_003 | metagenome-assembled genome bin Cebus_capucinus_imitator_PRJNA485217_SSR096 | reverse complement strand
GTCCTCGATACGGGGGTGAGCGTGGCGTATTTGACGCTCGGAGATCCGTCCGTGTATGCAAGCTGTATGTATCCGGCAAAGCTGGTGGCAGAGGGCGGATATGCGGTTGAGATGGTTCCGGGAGTTCCCTCATTCTGTGCGGTTGCCGCGCGGTTGGGCGAGTCGCTCGTTCTCGGAAGTGAGGAGCTTCACATCGTTCCGGCGTGGCGGCAGGTGGAATCTGCTCTCGATTATCCCGGCACAAAAGTGTTGATGAAGGCAGGAAGCCATATGGGAACCTTAAAGAAAATGCTATCAAAAGTGAGTGGGGCTGTACGGGCGGTGGAGTGCTGTGGTATGCAGGGGGAAGAAATATACAGGTGTACGGAAGAATTGTCTGAAAATTCCAGTTACTATACGGTGGTCGTGGTACGGGGCGATGAACATTGACAATTACTACCTGCAATGCTATAAATAGAGATACACTACTGACTTAGTATGAAAAATAGATAAGGAGAATTTATGAAGAAAACAAAGTTTCTTAGACGCGCGCTGTCCGTTGGACTTGCGGCGGCGATGGCATTCTCTCTGACTGCCTGCTCCGGGAAAAATACTTCTGAGAGCACAGCCGAGTCCCAGACAACGGCAGTCTCCGAGGCGAGCGGGGAGAAGATCGTAAATGTGGGCGTGACGGACACGCTTGGAACCTTAAATCCGCTCTTGATGGACGGCGGCGAGATCAACAAGTATGCGACGGGACTCATGTTCCTTCCCTTGATGGAGCTTGACTCCGATATGAACTTTGAGGGAATGCTTGCAGATTCCATCACGGCTGAGGACGAGAAGAATTTCCTCGTACATATCGACGAGGCGGCGACTTGGTCGGACGGACAGCCGGTAACAGCGGATGACGTGACTTACACCGCGCTTCGCCTGACAAGCCCGGTGATCGCAAACCCCGCGATGATGTACTATGTATTTGAAGGAGTCGGTGACGACGGTTACACCGAGGCAGGCGCGGACCATGTGGACGGCATCACCAAGGTGGACGATAAGACCGTCCGCTTTACGACAAAAGAGCCGATGTCGCTTGTGACGTTTGAGAACAGTTATGCCCGCTATCTGATGACGCTTCCCAAGCACAAGATCGAGACGATCGCCGAGGAGGATCTTGCGTCAAACGAGTGGTTTAGCCATCCGGATGTGGTGAGCGGCCCCTTTGTGGTGACGGCATTTGACCGCGATCACTACATTTCCTACGAGGCAAACAAGAACTATTGGAAGGGCGCGCCAAAGATCGACAAGTTGAACATCAAGATTGTTGAGGGAAGTCAGCTTCTTGCGGGCTTAAAGTCCGGTGAGATTGACGTGACCCAGCACACAATGAGCGCGATTCCGATGGAAGATTACGAGAGCGTGGAAGCTCTGGAGAATGTGACTGCCGTCTATGGAGATCCGGTGACGAACCAGTCTGTCTTTATCCAGACTTCCAGAGTGAGCGATCCGAAAGTGCGCCAGGCGATGCTGTACGCCATCAACCGTGATCAGATTCTGGAACAGCTGATGAAGGGACACGGTGAAGTGATCGACGGATTCTTATCGAGTGCAAGCCCGTATTACGACAGCGCGATCACGCCCGTTTCGTATGACCCAGAGAAGGCAAAGGAGCTGCTTTCTGAGGCGGGATGGGATTCCTCCCAGACACTCAAGTTCTACGTCAACTCTGGTGACAGTACCTTTGTAAATGCGGCGTCCGTGATTGCGGCGCAGTGGGCGGCAGTCGGCATCAAGGCAGAGGTTCAGACCGTGGACTTTGCGGCATTGATGGACACCGCAACGAGCAGAGATTTTGATGTGCTGGCAGTGCAATACACTTACGCCCCCGTTGACCCGTATGCGGACATCAACTGGCTGATCAATCAGGACGGAAGCTGGACGGATTATGCAAATGATGAGGTGAACGAGGCACTGGCGCAGGTTCAGACGACAAATGACGCGGCGACCTTAAAAGAGCTTTACTCCGTGGTCGATCACCATGTACAGGAAGATGTTCCGATGTTCTCCGCCTATGTGATCAAGTCCCTGGGTGCGGTCAACAAGCGTCTGGTCGGCGTAACGCCCTCGGTATACGGATTCTTCAACCATGTGGAGCAGTGGGACGTTCAGCAGTAGAAATTGAGAGGAAGCAAGATGAGTCATATCCTGGAAGTAGAAGGTTTGACAACGGTATTTGACGGCGACGGAGGGCGGACAGTGTCTGCCTCCGGCGTCAGTTTTTTTGTGGAGAAAGGGGAGATCGTCTGTATCGTGGGCGAGTCCGGCTGCGGAAAGAGCGTGACTTCCCTCTCCATCCTGGGACTTTTGGGGCGGGGCGGACGCGTGGAATCCGGTAAGGTGCTCTTTGAGGGGAGAGATCTTCTCGCGATGAGCGAACAGGAACTGGACGCGATTCGGGGCGATACTCTGAGCATGATCTTTCAGGATCCACTCACCTCGCTCAATCCCGTCTTCACGGTGGGAAGCCAGATCGCGGAGAGCATCCGTGTGCACCTTGGCATGAACAAGAAAGAGGCACTTTTGCGCGCCGAACAGCTTTTGGAAAAAGTTGGAATGCCGGATCCAAAGCGGACGATGAAAAAGTACCCCCATATGCTATCCGGCGGTCAGCGTCAGCGTGTGATGATCGCGATGGCACTCTGTTGCAGCCCGAAACTTTTGATCGCGGACGAGCCGACGACGGCTCTTGACGTGACTATCCAGGCGCAGATCATGGATTTGATTCGCCACCTGCGAACGGAGTTTGGGATGGCAGTGATTTTCATCACACACGATATTGGCGTGGTGGCTCAGATGGCAGACCGCGTCCTTGTGATGTACGCTGGGCAGATCGTGGAAAATGCTCCGGTCTTGACGCTCTTTGACCATCCGGCGCACCCCTACACGCAGGCACTTCTTCGCTCCGTGCCGCCGCTTCCAAGAACGCAATCCGAAGAAATCCCGCGTTTGGAATCCATCGGCGGAACGGTTCCGGAGCACTACGACCGGATTGTGGGATGCCGTTTTGCGGAGCGCTGTCCATACCGGAGCAAGGAGTGCGAACAGCCGCAGAGCGAGGTGGTTTGCGGATCACAGCACACGGTGCGATGCTGGAGAGGAGGGCGCGTATGAGCGGACAGACTCCCATCTTACGGGTGGAACATTTGAAGAAATATTACCCAGTAAAGGGCGGGATTTTCGGGCGAAAGATCGCGGACTTAAAGGCAGTGGATGACGTCTCGTTTACCGTCGATCCCGCAGAGACGCTTGGGATCGTGGGCGAGTCCGGTTGCGGAAAATCGACGCTTGGAAGACAGATCGTGGGACTGGAAAAGCCGAGCGGCGGAAGCATTTTCTATCAAAATCAAGAATTGACTGCGATGAAAAAGCCGCAGCTTGCGTCGATTCGCACCGAGCTTTCCATGGTCTTTCAGGACTCTTACTCGTCTTTGAACCCGCGAAAACATATCTATGAGATTCTGGCAGAACCCATGCTCTATCACCATCTGGCGGATCGGGGAAATGTTGAGAAAAAGGTGCGCGATCTTTTGGATATGGTCGGTCTCTCTGCAAACGTGATGGGGCGGTATCCACACGAGTTTTCCGGCGGTCAGCGTCAGCGCGTGGGGATTGCAAAGGCACTCTCCCTAAACCCGAAACTTGTCGTCTGTGATGAGCCGGTGTCCGCGCTTGATGTCTCGATTCAGGCACAGATTCTCAATCTCTTAAAAGACTTGCAAAAAGAGCGCGATTTGACGCTCTTATTCATCGGGCACGGACTGGGGGCGGTCAGCTATGTGAGCGACCGGATTGCGGTGATGTATCTGGGACAGATTGTGGAGATTGCGGATACAAGAGAGCTGTTTGCAAATGCCGTTCACCCGTATGCAAAGGCACTGTTTGCGGCAGCTCCAAGCCCCAATCCAAGAGAGCGAGATCAGAAAGGTGCGATTCTGACCGGAGAAGTGGCAAGCGCAGTAAGTCCCCCGTCCGGGTGTCGCTTCCATCCGCGCTGTCCTTACGCGACAGAGCGTTGCAGGAAAGAAATGCCGCGCCTGATGCCGATTCGTGAAGGGAGCAGTCACTTGGCTGCCTGCCCGGTCTTTGCCAAAGAGGAGGTAAGAAGCGATGGGTAAATACATCTTAAAGCGAATCCTGATCGCCATTCCGACATTGATTGGCATCACGATCTTAGACTACGCCATCATGTGTATGGCGGGAAATCCTCTGGAAATGCTTCAGGGCGCGCGAATCTCCCAGGCGGCGATTGAGGCAAAGCAGGCGGCTCTTGGGCTTGACCAGCCCTTCTATATTCAATATCTGGTTTGGCTGTGGAAACTTTTGCACGGCGATATGGGTGTCTCGATCAAGAGTTACGAGTCGGTGAGTGCTATGATCGCAAGTCACTTGGGACCAACGCTTCTCTTGATGGGCGTTTCCTTGATTGTGAGCTTGATTCTTGCGATTCCCGCAGGCATTTACAGCGCGATTCACCAATACTCCAAGCGCGATTACACGGTGGTGACGCTCTCGTTTCTTGGAAGCAGTGTGCCGGGATTTTTCCTCTCCCTGCTTCTCGTCTACATTTTCACCGTAAAGCTCGGCTGGCTTCCGTCCGGCGGTATGGTGACGCTCGGTGCGTCCGGCGGCATCGCGGATCTGGCGGCGCACATGGTGATGCCCGTGATCGTGCTGGCATTTTCCATGGCAGGAACGAACATCCGCTACATCCGAAGCGCGGTGCTTGAGATCTTGCAGCAGGATTATCTGAGGACGGCGCGTGCAAAGGGAATCGGAAGGCGGCGCGTGATCGGCTATCACGCTTTGCGAAACGCCCTTGTCCCGATTGTCACGGTAATCGGAATGCAGATTCCGATGCTGTTTGGCGGCGCGGTGATCGTGGAGCAGCTCTTTTCCTGGCCGGGGCTTGGATTGATGACAATGAGCGCGATCATGGGAAGAGATTACCCGGTGATTATGGGCGTCTGTCTACTCTCCGCCGTGGTGGTGCTTCTCGGAAACCTGCTCACCGACATTCTGTACGCTGTGGTAAATCCCACCATTCAGTATCAATAAGGGGGTGTGCGAATGAAACGAACGAATATACAGGAAACGATTGCAAGCGAGAGCTACGTTCAGACGGTTGCAAGGCGGTTTCGCCGCCACCGTTTGGGCTGTGTCAGCCTCATCGTGCTGGTTGTGATCTGTCTTGCGGCAATTTTCGCGCCGCTCATTGCCCCGCATAATCCCGAAGAGATTGTTGGGAATTTCTCCCAGCCACCGAGCAGAGCGTTCTGGCTGGGAACGGATCAGATCGGAAGAGATATGCTCAGCCGTCTGCTCTACGCCACAAGAGTATCGCTTCTTGTTGGTGTGCTCGCAACGGTGATCTCCACGGCGATCGGCGTGATTTTGGGGCTTCTTGCCGGATACTTTGGGGGCTGGCTTGACATGGCGATCATGCGCTTTACGGATCTTGTGATGTCATTTCCCTATATTTTGCTGGTGCTTGTGGCTGCCTCGATCTTTGAGCCGGGGCTGTGGAGCATTATCCTGATCCTCGGATTTGTGGACTGGCCGGGCGTTGCACGGCTTGTGCGGGGAAATGTTTTGAGCCTGAGAGAGAGCAACTTTGTCAAGGGAAGTCTTGTGGCGGGGATGCCGACGCGCCACATCTTGTTTTCTGAGATTTTGCCAAACACCGTCGCACCGATTCTCGTGTATGCGACATCGGTGATGGCGCTGTCCATGCTCGATGAGGCGTCTTTGAGCTTTTTGGGAATGGGCGTGCAGCCTCCGGCGGCAAGTCTTGGAAATATGTTAAACAGCGCGCAGTCCTTGACTGTGCTGACAAAACAGCCCTGGCTGTGGATTCCGCCGGGACTCTTGATTGTGATTTTGGTGGTTGCCATCAACTTTGTGGGGGACGCGCTGCGCGATGCGGCAGATCCAACCGCTGCCATGCGCCGGTCGTAAGAGATCCGGCGCATTTTCTTTCTGTATCCGTAATCCATCATTAGAGATCAAAAATCCAAAAAGTGTCTATTATTCAACTGAAGAAAATATTCTGTCTATATCGAAAACTTTTATTAAATTCTGGGATTCACATTGCAAAGAACTGGCAGATCAGGTATACTGATCTTAACACTTTTTTTACACGGAGGTGGAATGAGGCGTGGGAGATTGGGCAAAGATCATGAGAGGGCTCTCTTATCTGAGTCAATTTGGACTGTCTTTGGCGGCTCCGCTTTTAATCTGTCTGTTTGTTTGCAGCTGGCTGGTACGCCGCTTTTCTGTTGGCGCGTGGATTTTCGTGCCAGGACTGATTCTGGGACTGGGAGCTTCAGGCTGTACGGCGTGGAAATTCTTCCGGTCGGTGATGAAAGATGCGAACCAGAAACATTTCCCAACCGCATTCAACGATCACAGGTGAGAGGAGGTTATACGATGCAGATTCAGCCGGCAGTAAAAAAAGAGACGGCGCGGGTAGCTGCGGGCACGGGAGTTGGAGTATTCCTGATGTTGGCGGTATTTCTTGTGCTTCACAGCTTCTTTGGAAGCGCGCGCTTTGACGGGGGCGTGGTTTTGAGTGGAATCGGCGGAGGAGCGGTGGCAGTGGCGAACTTTTTCCTGATGGGAATCACGGTGCAAAAGATCGCTTCCACGGAGAGTGACTCGGCGGCATTTGAGCGGATGAAGGCAAGTTACCGGATGCGGATCATCCTGCAGCTGGTGTGGATCGTCGTTGCCCTGGTTGTGCCGGGGATTGATATGGTGGCGGCGATTCTTCCGCTCTTTATTCCCAGTATTTGGATTAAAATACTCGGAATCCTAGGAATGATCAAATGAGAGAGCGGAGGTGAGATTCATTGGATTTTGACGTGACAGGCGCACGGATCTATTTTACGATCCACACGGGCTTGCCTGTTCTTGGGGACATCCCCATCACAGAGACCATGACAATCAGCTGGCTTGTGATGGCGTTGATCACCGGTCTTTGCATCTGGCTGACCAGAGAGCTGAAGACGGAGCACATCTCAAAGCGGCAGGCACTCGCCGAGATGCTGGTTGAGATGGCGAACAATCTCGTTCGCAAGAACACGGGCGGCACAAAGTTTGACTGGCTGATCCCGTTTGTGGCGGCACTCTTTGCGACCAGCGCGGTGTCCAACTTGATCAGTTTGACGGGACTGAGAAGCCCAACAGCCGATCTGTCCACGGAGGCGGCCTGGGCAGTGGTGGTATTTACCATGATTACGGCAAACAAGATCAAGGCAGGCGGATTTTTTGGATACTTAAAGGGATTTACGACTCCGATCCCGGTTATGACGCCGTTTAACATTCTGTCGGAACTTGCAACCCCGATCAGTATGGCGTGCCGTCATTTTGGAAACGTACTTTCCGGAGTGGTCATCAGCGGACTGATCTACGGCGCGCTTGCAGTGGCAAGTTCCGCGCTGTTTGGATTGTTACCCGGAGTGCTGGGAGATATTCTCTCACAGATTCCCATCTTAAATGTGGGAATCCCGGCAATTTTATCCATCTATTTTGACTGGTTTTCCGGTCTGATGCAGGCGTTTATCTTTACGATGCTGACGACCATGTACATCGCCAATGCGGCGGAAGGATAACCATTATTTCGATTAAAAAAGGAGATTATCATGACAGATTTTCAGGTATTAGCAAAAGGAATCGCACTGGCAGGTTGTGCAATCGGAGCAGGATGCGCGCTGATCGCGGGTATCGGACCCGGTATCGGTGAGGGAAATGCCGTTGCAAAGGCACTGGAGGCGATTGGACGTCAGCCGGAGTGCAAGGGAGACGTGACGAGCACCATGCTGCTTGGATGTGCGATTGCGGAGACGACCGGTATCTATGGTTTCGTTACCGGACTGCTGCTCATCTTTGTAGCACCCGGAACCTTTATGAAGTACCTGTCCTGATCGCCTAACTTGGAGGTGGAATATGTTTCAGGAATTAGTGACTATCGCGCCTTGGACATTCATCTTCACGATCTGCAACCTGTTTATTCAGATGTATCTGATCAAGCGGTTCTTATTTAAGCCGATCAACGAGGTCTTGGAAAAGCGCAGAGCACTTGCCGATGCTGAGATTGATCAGGCAAGAGAGGCGAAGGAACAGGCAGAGGCGATGAAGGCGGATTACGAGGCGGACATGGCGAAGGCAAAGGAAAAGGCGAGCGAACTGTTAGAGAGCGCGCAAAAGACCGCCGTTGCCAGAAGCGAGGCAATCTTACAGGAGGCAAATGATCAGGCAGCCGCGATCAAGGAGAGAGCTCAGATGCAGATCGCTCAGGATCAGAAGAAGGCAGTGAGCGCGCTGCGCGGTGAGATCGGAAGCATTGCAATGGAGATTGCCGGAAGGGCATTGGAGCGCGAGATCGACGAGAACGAGCACAGCAAGCTGATCAACGAGTTTATCGAGAATGTGGGTGAGGCATCATGACAAAGGCAGCCGCAATGTACGGCGAGAGCTTCTATGGTCTGGCAGCCGCAGAAGACCTCACCGATGAGATTCTGGCAGAGATGAATGAGATTTCCAAGATTTTCCAGGAAAATCCGGACTACATCCGTCTCTTGTGCGAGCCGTCCGTCGCAAAGCGCGAACGACTGGGACTCATCGAGCAGGCGTTCGGCGGTCAGATCACACAGTATCACCTCAACTTTTTGATGATTCTGTGCGAGAAGGGGCTGATGCGCGAGTATATCCGCTGCGCCAGAGCATTTGAGCGGTGCTACAACCGGGATCATGGAATTCTGGAGGCGGTTGTGACGAGTGCCGTGGCACTCTCAAGGGAGCAGGCAGCAGCGTTAAAAGACCGCTTAGAGCAGCGGGAAGGAAAAAAGATCCGCCTGACAGAGCGCGTAGATCCCCGGATTCTCGGAGGACTGCGGGTGGAGGTGGACGGGCGTCTTCTTGACGGCACGATCGAGAACCGCCTGAATGCGATCAAAAGGAGTATATTATGCAATTAAAACCGGAAGAGATCTCAAAGGTCATTCGCAGTCAGATCAAGTACTATCAGAATGCCATTGAGCAGAGCGAGACGGGAACAGTGCTGACCGTGGGCGACGGAATTGTGCGGGCGAGCGGCCTAAACAACTGTATGTCCGGTGAGCTTTTGGAGTTTGAAAATGGTGCTTTTGGAATGGCACAGAACTTAGAGGAACACAGCGTTGCGATCGTACTCTTTGGCTCAGACGAGGGAATCGGAGAGGGACAGACCGTAAAGCGCACGGGAAAAGTCGTCTCCGTACCCGTCGGAGAGGCGTTGATCGGGCGCGTCGTAAATGCGATCGGTCAGCCGATTGACGGCAAAGGCCCCGTGGAGACAACCGAGTATCTGCCCGTGGAGGAGCAAGCCCCCGGAATCTGTGCAAGACAGCCGGTCAGAGAGCCGCTTCAGACGGGAATCAAGGCGATTGATTCCATGATCCCGATTGGAAGAGGACAGAGAGAGCTGATCATCGGTGACCGCCAGACGGGAAAGACCACGATTGCCACAGATACCATCCTGAACCAGAAAGGCAAGGACGTGATTTGTATCTATGTGGCGATCGGACAGAAGCGTTCCACGGTGGCAGGACTGGTGGAGGAGCTGACGGCAGGCGGCGCGATGGACTACACCATCGTGGTTGCGGCGACTGCCTCGGAGCCAAGCCCCTTACAGTACATCGCGCCCTATTCCGGGTGTGCGATGGGTGAGTATTTTATGAATCAGGGAAAGCACGTCTTGATCGTCTATGACGATCTGAGCAAGCACGCAGTTGCCTACCGTGCACTCTCCTTGCTGATTCGCCGTCCGCCGGGGCGTGAGGCGTATCCCGGAGACGTGTTCTATTTGCACTCCAGATTGCTGGAGCGCGCGGCAAAACTCTCCGATGAGCGGGGCGGAGGTTCCCTGACAGCCCTTCCCATCATCGAGACGCAGGCGGGAGACGTTTCCGCCTACATTCCGACAAACGTCATCTCCATCACGGACGGACAGATTTTTCTGGAGACGGAGCTGTTTCACTCCGGAATCATGCCTGCCGTAAATCCCGGAATCTCCGTATCCCGTGTGGGCGGAAACGCGCAGATCAAGGCGATGAAGAAAGTTGCCGGAACCTTAAAATTGATCTATTCCCAGTACCGCGAACTTCAGAGCTTTGCACAGTTTGGCTCGGATCTTGACGCGGACACCAAGGCGCGTCTGGCGCAGGGCGAGCGGATTGTGGAGGTCTTAAAGCAGAACCGTTCCCAGCCCGTTCCCGTGGAAAAGCAGGTGGCGATTCTCTATGCGGTGACGCACGGAATGCTCGATTCGGTAAAGATCGCGGATGTGCAGGAGTACGAGCGCGCGCTGTACGAGTTCCTGGATCATGACGGAAACGGAGCAGCTGTGATGGAGATCATCCGCACAACGGGCGCGCTGGATGCGGACGGTGAGCAGAAGTTAAACGAGGCACTGGAAGATTTTACCAGACAATTTTTGATGCAACACTAGGGAGGAAGACGGATGGCTGCGAATATGAAAGCAGTGAAGCTGCGGATGAAGAGCATCCAGAGCACCATGCAGATCACCAAAGCCATGGAGCTGGTGGCTTCCTCAAAGCTGCGAAGAGCCAGAGAGCGCGCACAGGAGAGCAGACCATACTTTGAGGCAATGCAAAACACGCTGGCAGAGATTGCCGCGGGCAATACGGATCTTTCCTCTGTCTATGCGAGAGTGCAAAGCTCGAACAAGTGGTGCTATCTGGTTGTCGCGGGAGACCGCGGGCTGGCAGGCGGCTACAACGCGAATCTTTTCCGTTTTCTGGAAGAGGAAGCTGCCGGGAAAGAGATCGTGGTGCTTCCGATCGGAAAAAAGGCGGTGGAGTATTGCCGCGCAAAGGCGGTTCCCATGGTGACGGAAGCCTTCGGCGAGGCGGCAAACATCTCTGTGTCCGACTGCTTTTCGATGGCAAATATACTCTGCAACGCGTTTCGCGCGGGCGAGTACGGGCATATCGCGCTCTGTTGTACGCGGTTTGTCTCCATGCTCTCCCAGACGCCCGGTGTGTTTCACCTGCTGCCTCTTGCAGACTTTGAGAAAGAGGAGCGAAAAGAGGCGGTAAAGAACTTGATTCTCTACGAGCCGGACAGCGAGACCGTCTTTGACGCCATTGTCCCGGAGTATGTGTCGGGGCTGATTTACAGTGGCGTGTGCGAGTCCGTGGCGAGTGAACTTGCGGCGAGAAGAACGGCGATGGACGCCGCCACGAAGAATGCGGGAGAGATGATTGAACAGCTTTCCCTCTATTATAACCGGGCGCGCCAGGCAGGCATCACGCAGGAGATCACGGAGATCGTGGCGGGAGCGGAAGAACCGTAATAAAGGAGATAGAAATGACGAAAAATATTGGAAAGGTGGTGCAGGTGACGGGACCGGTGCTCGACATCCGTTTTCCGGAAGGGGCATTGCCCGGACTGCTGCACGCCATTGAGATCGAGGCAAAAGGCCGCCGCGTAGTGGCGGAGGTTGCCCAGCAGATCGGGGACGATGTGGTTCGCTGCATTGCCATGAATTCCACGGACGGGCTTGTTCGCGGCATGGACGCAGTGGACACGGGAAACCCCATCACGGTTCCAGTTGGTGAAGAGTGCCTGGGACGTGTATTCAACCTGCTCGGAGAGCCTGTGGATGAACAGCCCGCGCCAGAGACGAAGGAACGCTGGTCGATTCACCGCCCGGCACCTACCTACGAAGATCAGATCCCGGCAACGGAGATTTTAGAGACGGGAATCAAAGTCGTTGACCTGATCTGCCCCTACGCAAAAGGCGGAAAGATCGGTCTGTTCGGCGGAGCCGGCGTGGGAAAGACGGTTCTGATCATGGAACTGATCCACAACGTGGCGACGGCGCACGGCGGACTCTCCGTGTTTACGGGAGTCGGAGAGCGCACGAGAGAGGGAAATGACCTCTACGGCGAGATGAAGGAGAGCGGAGTTATCGACAAGACGGCTCTGGTGTACGGTCAGATGAACGAGCCGCCGGGCGCGAGAATGCGCGTCGGTCTGTCCGGACTGACGATGGCGGAGTACTTCCGCGACGTGAAAAAGCAGGACGTATTGCTCTTTATCGACAACATTTTCCGCTTCACACAGGCAGGCTCCGAGGTATCGGCACTCCTTGGAAGAATGCCTTCCGCCGTGGGCTATCAGCCGACTTTGGCAACGGAGATGGGCGCGCTTCAGGAGCGAATCACCTCCACAAAGAACGGCTCCATCACCTCCGTTCAGGCAGTCTATGTGCCTGCCGATGACTTGACCGACCCGGCGCCTGCGACTACGTTTACACATCTGGATGCGACAACCGTTCTCTCCAGAGAGATCGCAAGTCAGGGAATCTACCCGGCGGTTGACCCGCTCGACTCCACGAGCCGGATTCTCTCCCCGGACGTTGTGGGAAAGGAACATTACGAGGTGGCGCGCGCCGTTCAGCAGGTACTTCAGCGTTACAAAGAGCTTCAGGACATCATCGCCATCATGGGTATGGACGAATTGTCTGAGGACGATAAAAAGACGGTATCCCGCGCAAGAAAGGTACAGCGTTTCCTGTCCCAGAGTTTCTCCGTTGCAGAGCAGTTTACGGGAATGCCCGGTCAATATGTGCCCTTAAAAGAGACGCTTCGAGGCTTCAAGGCAATCCTTGACGGAAGCTGCGACGAGATCCCGGAGAGCTGCTTCCTCTTTGCGGGAACGATTGATGATGTCTACGCAAAGGCGAAGGCAGGGAGGTGATTGGTGTGCAAACCTTTCCTCTTGAGATTGTGACACTGGACGGGGAAATGTTTCGCGGCGAAGTAGCGCGTGTATCCTGTCGAACGATTCACGGAAATCTTGCGATCCTTGCGCGCCATTGCAACTATTGCACGGCGATCGGCATGGGTGAGGGAAAAGTCGTGATGGCGGACGGAACGCAGCGCGCGGCTGCCTGCATCGGCGGAATGCTGACCGTGATGAATGGGGCGTGCAGACTCCTTCCGACGACCTGGGAGTGGAGCGACGAGATTGACGTGGCGCGCGCGACTGAGGCAAAGGAGCGCGCTGAGCAGAAACTTGGCGAGCCGGACATTTCACCGGCAGATCAGAAGCTCTGGGAGTCCGAGCTTCGCAGAACCTTGGTGCGGCTTTCCGTGGCAGAAAACACATCTTTACATTAGGCAAAAATTCGATTAAAATAAGGGCGTTGTGAATATCGAGAGAAAGCCAGTGAAGATAATGACTACAAAAATTGTAAAAATACAAGACAACGCCCAGGTATCCGATCAGGAATTGAGTGAGGCGGCAAAGATCCTAAAAGAAGGGGGACTTGTCGCCTTTCCGACGGAGACGGTCTATGGACTTGGGGCAAATGCCCTCGATGAGGAGGCGGCAAAGAGGATTTACGCGGCAAAGGGGCGTCCCTCGGACAACCCGTTGATCGCGCACGTCTCCTGCATGGAAGAAGTCACACCGCTTGTGGCAGAGGTTCCGGAGGCGGCAAAGAAGCTGATGAAGGCGTTCTGGCCAGGACCGCTTACCTTGATCTTCCCAAAGAGCGAGATTGTTCCCTACGGGACGACGGGCGGGCTTGAGACGGTGGCGATTCGTATGCCAAGCGACCCGGTTGCAAACCGCCTGATCGCGCTTGCAAAGGTTCCGGTGGCAGCTCCTAGCGCGAACACGTCCGGGCGGCCAAGTCCTACCACGGCGCAGCACGTTGCCCAGGATATGGACGGAAAGATCGAGATGATTCTTGACGGGGGCCCGGTGGGAATCGGCGTGGAGTCCACGATCGTGGATGTTTCCGGAGAGGTTGCAACGGTGCTAAGACCGGGCGCGGTGACGATGGAGATGTTAAAAGAGGTGCTGGGCGAGGTTGCGATTGATCCGGCAATCCTTGGTCCTATGGAAAATGGCGT
>Cebus_capucinus_imitator_PRJNA485217_SSR096__coassemble_560_pt1 | contig 14054 bp, 14 predicted proteins | sample Cebus_capucinus_imitator_PRJNA485217_SSR096__metabat2_high_PE_003 | metagenome-assembled genome bin Cebus_capucinus_imitator_PRJNA485217_SSR096 | reverse complement strand
GCGCAGCTTGTCAAGTGCTCGTCAAGAGAGAATCCTGCTTTCGAGTTTCCTTTTTCTGGGAAATGTTCCCGGCTTTTGTCAAATCCATAGACTTTGGCGGCAAGAGCTGCCAGAGGAAGGATGGGTAGGTAGACGCCAAGAAGCAGGAGAAGAACCGGGACGTTTCCGGAGGGAAAGCAGGGGGCGAGCTGACTTTTGGTATAGCCAAGGAGAAACATGGGGCTTGGGTGGTTTGCGATGGCAAGAAGATATCTTGCCTGGGCAGGGGAGATGCGTCTGCTTTCCAGAAATTCCCGGTCGGTTTTCGCCCCCATCGGGCAGCCGCAAAAGATCCCGGTAAAAAAGACGAATCCCCCGTCCAGTGTGAGGCGAAGCAACCCATTTAGAAGCGGGGAGAAGGGGCGGGTGATGAGCGTTGCCGCGCCAAGAGCCGCCGCCGCGCCGGAGCAGATCATAAATGGGAGAAGTGTGGGGACGACGACATTTCCCCAAAGGATCAGCCCGTCTCGCGCACCGCAGACGGCAAGCGTCGGATGCGTGATGAGGAAAAAGAGGGCGAGGAGGATGAGAACAGGAACCGGGCGCATGGCATCTCCGAGGGCTTTTTGCAAATATACGCGAGAGAAAGCCTGTCTGATTCGCGCTTGACGGATCGGATGGGGAACATGATATAATAAGATGAATTGAGTTTGAGGAGGAAGAAATTGGTGCAGCTGCCAGAGACGTTTGCGACATCCATGCGCGCCTTGCTTGGCGAGGCGGAGTTTGATGCTTATTTGAAAAGTTTTGAGGAGGAGTGGAAGCCGGGATTGCGGCTCAACGCGCTCAAGGGGACGAACGAGAAGTTACTCTCGCTGCTTCCGTGGGATTTGCAGCCCGTTCCCTGGTGTGATCGGGGATTTTACTGTGAAGGCGAGAGCCACCCTTCCTTGCATCCGGCGTATTATGCGGGGCTTTACTACCTGCAAGAGCCGAGCGCGATGACGCCGGGACAGCTCCTTCCCATCAAACCGGGCGACCGCGTGCTTGATCTGTGCGCCGCACCCGGAGGAAAGAGCACACAGCTTGCGGCAAGGTTAAACGGAACGGGTGTGCTCTTTGCAAACGATGTCAGCGCGTCGCGTGCCATGGCACTCTTAAAGAATTTGGAACTTTTTGGGGTGAAAAATGCTTTCGTGAGTGCGGGAGAGCCGGAGCGAATCGCGCAGGAACTTCCCGGATACTTTGACGCGGTGCTGGTGGATGCGCCCTGTTCCGGGGAAGGAATGTTTCGCAAAGAACCATCCATGGTTGCTTCCTGGCAGGAGCGAGGTCCCAGCTACTACGCGCCGATTCAGCGAAGAATCCTTGGCGAGGCGGTAAGATTAGTGCGTCCCGGCGGTCACATTCTCTACTCGACCTGTACCTTTTCCAGGGAGGAGGACGAGGAGACGGTGGAGGCAGTCTTGGAGATGCATCCGGAGGTGGAGCTTGTGAAACTTCCAAAGGAAGTGGTTTCGGGAAGCGTGGACGGATTCGGGCTTTCGGGATGTCTTCGCCTCTTTCCGCACCGACTGCGCGGCGAGGGACATTTTCTCGCATTGCTTCGCAAAAAGGGCGAGGCGGAATCGAACGAGCCGCTTGGAAATGCAAAATCAAAAAAAGACCGGTTTGTACCGGAGAAGGCGGATGTGGCTGCAACGGAAGCATTTTTGAAAACACTCAAGATCCATTGGACAAAAGAGCAGCTTTTGTTTCGCCCGGAAGGCGTTTATCTGATTCCGGAGAGCGTAAAGACGCTCCCGAACTTGCGGTTTTTGCGTACCGGGCTCTTGCTTGGCACGGCAAAGAAGGGGCGGTTTGAGCCGTCACAGGCACTTGCGATGGCTTTGAGAGCAGACGAATACGAGCAGTGTGTGCATTTTTCTATGCAGGATGAGCGGGTGACGCGCTACTTAAAAGGGGAGACGATCGCCTTGACGCCGGAGGAAGGCGCGAGAAAAGACTGGCAGCTTGTCTGCGTGGAGGAATACCCGCTCGGATGGGCGAAGGGGACGGGGATGTCCTTGAAGAATAAATATTATCCCGGATGGCGTATGGGATAGGACAGGAGAGATGATGGCAGAAAAAAAGGCATTGCGCCTCGATAAATTCCTGGTGGAGATGGGAAAGGGAAGCCGCAGCCAGATCAAGGAGATGGCAAAGAAGGGGCGGATCGCGGTAAACGGCGCGGTGGTTCGGCGCACCGAAGAGAAGATTGATCCGGAGACGGACGAGGTGATGGTGGACGGAGCGCGCGTGGCGTGGGCGCGGATGGAATATTACTTGATGAATAAGCCGCAGGGCGTGATCAGCGCGACCGAGGAAGGACGCCACTACCCGGCGGTGACAAGTCTCCTCACCGGGGCACTCCGGGGCGATCTCTTTCCGGTTGGAAGGCTTGACGTGGACACCGAGGGGCTTCTTTTATTGACAAATGACGGCGCGCTCGCACACAGCCTCCTCTCCCCGAAACGCCACGTCGATAAGACGTATGAGGCGATCTACGAGGGAACGCTTCCGGCAGATTGTGCGGAGCAAGTCGCGCAGGGACTTACGTTGGAGGACGGGATGAGGACACTTCCCGGAACGCTTGAGGTGCTGGAAGCGGGAAAGGCGCGGATCACGATCCATGAAGGAAAGTTTCATCAAGTCAAGCGGATGTTTGAGGCGATGGGATGCAAGGTGGTCGGCTTAAAACGATTGACGATGGGGTCGCTGGTGCTCGATGAGAGCTTAAAACCGGGCGAATACCGACCGCTCACACAGGCGGAACTTCAGGGATTGCTTGCCCTTGGCGCAGGAAAGGAAGAATGATGGATTACAGAGAGAAAAAAGCGGTGATATTTGATTTAGACGGAACCTTGGTGGACTCCATGTGGATGTGGGGGGATATTGATGTGGAGTATCTTGCGGCACATGGTCATTCTTGCCCGCCCGATCTTCCAAAGGCAATCGAGGGAATGAGCTTTACGGAGACCGCCGTCTACTTTAAGGAGCGGTTCGCACTCCCGGAGACGATCGAGGAGATCAAGAAAGACTGGGTGGAACTGTCGATTGAGAAGTATCGAAACGAGGTGGGCTTAAAGCCCGGCGTTTTGGAGTTTCTGGAGAGTCTTGCAAGTTACAAGATTCCGGTCGGAATCGCCACAAGCAATGGGCGGGAGATGGTGGATGCCGTGCTTGGTTCCCTGGATATTGCTAAATATTTTCAGGTAATCGTGATCGGATGCGAGGTGGCTGCCGGAAAACCTGCGCCCGACATTTACTTAAAGGCGGCTGAGCTTCTCGGAGTCGATCCCGCGGACTGCTTGGTGTTTGAGGATGTGCCTGCCGGAATCCTTGCCGGAAAGCGCGCCGGAATGACGGTCTTTGCGGTGGAAGATGAGTTTTCAAGAGAAATGGAAGCAGAAAAACGAACGCTTGCAGACGGATTTATCAAGGATTTTCGCGAGTTGATGTAGGAAAGTTTGATTGGAGGAGAAGATGAAGATTGCAATCATCACGGGGGCGACTTCCGGCATGGGGCGGGAGATGGCGATCGCGCTCTCCGAACAGTTTGGACGGTTGGACGAGATCTGGGCACTGGGAAGGCGAAGAGAGCGGTTGACAGAGCTAAAGCGTCTTTGCAAAGTCCCGGTGCGCGCGCTGGAGGCGGATCTTACGAAGGAGTCGGATCTGTTGATCTTGGAGGAAATGCTGCAAACGGAGCAGCCGCAGGTTGTGTTTCTCGTAAATGCCGCCGGTTACGGGATGATCGGGTCGGTGGGAAGCCTTCCGCTCGCTCAGGAGACGGGGATGGTGCGGTTAAATTGCGAGGCGGTCTGCGCCGTCACGAATCTGGTGCTTCCGTATCTTTGCGCGCACAGCCGGATCTTCTTTTTTGCGTCCGCGGCAAGTTTTCTGCCGCAGCCGGATTTTGCGATCTACGCGGCGACGAAAGCATTTGTCCTAAGCTACGCGCGGGCACTCCGGGAAGAATTAAAGCCCAGAGCGATCAAAGTCACTGCGATCTGTCCGGGGCCGGTACGCACGGAGTTTTTTGACATTGCGGAGCGTACGGGCAAGATCCCGCTCTATAAGTTATTGGTGATGGCGGACGCAAAAAAAGTGGTGAGAAAGGCGTTGCGCGACGGGATTGCCGGGGAAGATCTGTCGGTCTATGGGGTGAGCATGAACGCGTTTCGGGTGGCGGCAAAATGTTTGCCCCATAAGTTACTCTTAGCAGGAATGGGGGCATTGACACAGAGGAGGAAAAACGGATGAAAATGCTGACCGTGTCGGCGCAGGAAGCGGGGCAGAGACTTGACAAATTGCTTGCCCGTTACCTCGATCAGGCGGGAAAAGGATTTCTCTATAAAATGATGCGGAAAAAGAACATCACGCTCAATGGCAAGAAGTGTGACGGCTCGGAGCGACTGGAGGAGGGGGATGCGATTCGGATTTTTTTTGCGGACGAGACATTGGAAAAATTCTCCTCCAACCGGGAAGCGCAAGTGCCAAAGCGCGGCTGCCAAAAACCGGATCTCATCTACGAGGACGCGCATATTTTGATCGCGAACAAGCCGGCTGGAATGCTCAGCCAGAAGGCAAAAGAGAGCGACGTCTCGCTCAACGAGATTTTGATTAACTACCTGATTGATTCCGGGCACATGAAGCCGGAGCAGCTTCGCACCGTGAAACCGTCGATCTGCAACCGTCTAGACCGCAACACGAGCGGGCTGGTGACGGCAGGACGATCGCTTGCCGGGCTTCAGATCATGAATGCCATGTTCAAAGACCGCAGTTTGCACAAGTATTATCAGTGCATCGTAAAGGGGCGGATCGAGAAAAAAGAGCTGATTGCGGGATTTTTGCGAAAAGATGAGGCGACGAACAAGGTGACGGTGCACACGCTGGAGGTGGAGGGAAGCGTCCCGATTATGACGGAGTATGTGCCGATTGCCTGGGGAAAGAGCTTTACGCTCTTACAGGTCACGCTGATTACCGGGCGCAGCCACCAGATCCGCGCCCACCTTGCAAGCATCGGTCATCCGATTGCGGGCGACTACAAGTACGGCGACCGCGCACTCAACGATCGGCTCAAGCGACAGTACGGTGTGAGCGCGCAGATGCTCCATTCTTGGAAGCTCGTTATGCCGGATGACCTTGCCGCTCCCCTTGAGTATCTGCGCGGCAAAACCTTCCTTGCACCGCTTCCAAAGATCTTTGAGCGGGTGATGGAGGGAGAGCACATCCGTTCTTGACAGGGAAGATTTGGCAGGGTATGATTATGGGTGAGGCAGCCTGTGAGCGGGCTGTAAAAAGACTGAGAGGGCATGACAATGGCGAAAATTATTTTGACAGGAGATCGTCCGACGGGACGGCTTCATGTAGGACATTATGTGGGATCGTTGAAACGCCGTGTGGAGCTTCAAAACTCCGGAGAATTTGACGAGATCTATATTATGATTGCGGACGCGCAGGCGTTGACGGACAATGCGGACAACCCCGAAAAGGTGCGCCAGAATATCATTGAGGTGGCACTCGACTACCTGGCGTGCGGACTGGACCCGGAGAAATCCGTGCTGTTTATCCAGTCTCAGGTTCCCCAGTTGTGCGAGATGAGTTTTTACTATATGGATCTGGTAACGGTTTCCAGATTGCAGAGAAACCCCACCGTAAAGTCTGAGATTCAGATGAGAAACTTTGAGACGAGCATTCCTGTGGGATTCTTCACCTATCCCATCAGCCAGGCGGCAGACATCACGGCGTTTAAGGCGACGACGGTTCCGGTCGGCGAGGATCAGGCTCCGATGATCGAGCAGACGCGCGAGATCGTACATAAGTTTAACAGCGTTTACGGTGAGACGCTCGTAGAGCCTCAGATTCAGCTTCCGGACAACAAGGCGTGCCTGCGTCTGCCCGGAATCGACGGCAAGGCGAAGATGAGCAAGTCCCTCGGAAACTGCATCTATCTGTCGGACAGCGCGGAGGAAGTCCGCAAGAAAGTAATGTCCATGTTCACGGACCCGAACCATCTGCGCGTGGAAGATCCCGGACAGGTCGAGGGAAACCCCGTATTCATCTACCTGGATGCGTTCTGCACGGACGAGCATTTTGCAAAGTTCTTGCCGGATTACAAGAATCTGGACGAGCTCAAGGCGCACTATATGCGCGGCGGACTCGGCGACGTGAAGGTAAAGAAGTTCTTAAACAACGTGCTTCAGGACGTGTTGGAGCCCATTCGCGAGCGTCGTAAGGAGATTGCCAAGGACATTCCCGCGGTTTACCGGATTTTGGAAGAGGGAAGTAAGAAGGCAGAGGCAAAGGCTGCCCAGACGCTGGCAGAGATGAAGCGGGCGATGAAGATCAACTATTTCGAGGATCGGGAGCTGATCGAGGAGCAGGCGAAGCGGTTTGCCCAGGACAATTAAGAATTTGGAGTGGACAGGCGCGGCCCAAAACGGGAGAACGCGCCTGTTTGCGTGACGGGAGAATGCGAATATGGGCACATGGAAGAGCAGAGGGCTTCGCGGTTCCACGCTGGAAGAGTGGATCAATCACACGAATGAGCAGTATCGGGAACGAAAACTGGCTCTGATCCAGAAGATTCCAACGCCCATCACCCCGATTGAGATCAACCAGGCGAGCCGCCACATCACACTCGCCTACTTTGACCAGAAAAGTACCGTGGACTACATCGGCGCGGTGCAGTCGATTCCCGTCTGTTTTGACGCAAAGGAGTGCGCCTCAGAGACCTTCCCCTTGAGAAACATTCACCTGCATCAGCTTCGATTCATGCAGGAATTTGAGGCGCAGGGCGGAATCGCGTTTATTCTCTTGATGTTTACGCAAAAGGACGAGACGTACTATGTGCCGCTTCGCGACATTGAGCGGTTCTGGGCGCGGATGGAGGCGGGTGGGCGAAAGAGCTTTACCTACGAGGAGATAGACAAGTCCTACCGCGTGCGAAGACATCAGGAAATGTTGGTACATTATCTGGAAGAAATTCAACTGGATCTGGATCAGCGGGCAGAATTGGAACATCAAAAAATTGCCGAAAGGCAGAGAGAGAAGGAAAATAAGTATGTCAGAAGTGATTGAGCGTTTTTTGCGTTACGTTGCAGTGGACACCAAGTCCGAGGATGAGGCGGGACAGATCCCAAGCACGCCCGGTCAGTTTACGCTTGCCAATATGCTGGCAGAGGAATTGCGCCAGATGGGAGCAGAGCGTGTGCGCGTGAGCGAGCATTGTTATGTGTTTGCTGAGATTCCGGCGACTCCCGGAATGGAAGGCAAGAAGGCACTGGGACTGATCTCGCACATGGATACCTCGCCTGCGTTAAGCGGGGCAAACGTCAAGCCGCAATTTGTGAAAAACTACGATGGGACAGACATTTGCCTGAACAAGGAGCTGGATCTGTGGCTTCGCGTGTCGGAGTTTCCGGAGCTTGCGACTTATGCGGGAAAGGATCTCATCACGACGGATGGAACGACGCTTCTTGGTGCGGATGACAAGGCGGGAGTTGCCGAGATTATGACGACGGCGGCGTATTTGATCGCACACCCGGAGATCGCGCATGGCAAGATCTGCATCGGATTTACGCCGGATGAGGAAGTCGGCTGCGGCGCGAATGAATTTGACGTGAAGGATTTTGGCGCGGATGTTGCCTACACCGTGGACGGCGGTGCGCTCGGCGAGCTGGAGTACGAGAACTTCAATGCGGCGTCCGGAAAGGTCAAGGTGCACGGCGCAAGTATTCATCCGGGCTCTGCAAAGGGAAAGATGAAAAACGCGCTCTTAATCGGCATGGAGTTTCAATCCCTGCTTCCCGTGTTTGACAATCCCATGTACACGGAAGGATACGAGGGATTCATTCACTTAGAAGGCATGGCGGGCGACGTGGAGAGCGCGCACTTAGATTACATCATCCGTGACCACGACAGTGAGAAGTTTGCAAAGAAAAAAGAGCTGTTTGCCCGCTGCGGCGCGTTTCTGAACGAAAAGTACGGTGAGGGAACGGTGGAAGTGATTGTAAAAGACTCCTACCGCAATATGCGCGAGGTGATTGAGGATAACATGGAGCTGATCGACATTGCGAAAAAGACCATGGAGTCGCTCGCAATCACTCCGATCATCACCCCGATTCGCGGCGGAACGGACGGCGCACGGCTTTCCTTTATGGGGCTTCCCTGCCCAAATCTGTGCACAGGCGGACACAACTTCCACGGCAAGTACGAGTACACCTGCGTGCAGAGCATGGAACAGATTGTAGAGCTCTTACTTGGGATCGTGCAGGCGTTTTCCCATGTTGATAAGACCTGACTTTTATGGTATAATGTGTAAAGTGGGTGAAGTGGGCTTGTCCTGCTTTGCCGAAACTCACGAGGGAGACAAGGACAATGAAGTGGAATCGTGTATTTTTGAAGCTCAGTGGCGAGGCGTTGGCAGGAGAGAAGCACACTGGGTTTGATGAGCAGACCGTGCGGGCAGTGGCAAAGCAGGTGAAAAGCTCCGTGGATGCGGGCGTTCAGCTGGGAATCGTGATCGGCGGCGGCAATTTCTGGAGAGGCCGCACCAGCGATGCGATGGATCGCACCAAGGCAGACCAGATCGGAATGCTGGCGACGGTGATGAATTGCATTTATGTGTCGGAGATGTTCCGCAGTGAGGGGATGAAGACAAAGATCTTAACCCCGTTTGCGTGCGGCTCAATGACGGAGCTCTTCTCCAAGGATCTGGCAAACCAGTACTTTGAGGAGGGATGCGTGGTATTCTTTGCGGGAGGAACGGGACATCCATACTTCTCCACGGATACGGGAATCGCCCTGCGCGCAATCGAGATGGAGGCGGATTGCATTCTGCTTGCAAAGGCGATCGACGGCGTGTACGACAGCGATCCCAAGATCAATCCGCAGGCAAAGAAGTTTGACACCATCTCCATCCAGGAAGTGATCGACCGCCAGCTTGCAGTGGTGGATTTGACGGCTTCCATCATGTGCATGGAGCAGAAGATGCCGATGGCAGTGTTTAGCTTGAACGAGGAAAATGGCATCGCGAATGCCTTAACCGGCAAGATCAACGGCACGATCGTGACCGCAGAATAAAAGAAAACGAGGAGGAACTTTGATGGAAGAGTTAAAGAAATATGAAGACAAGATGAATAAGACGCTGGACGTTTTGGTGGAGGAGTTTGGCTCCATCCGCGCCGGTCGCGCCAATCCCCATGTGCTGGACAAGCTGAGAGTGGATTACTACGGAACCCCCACTCCCATCCAGCAGGTTGGAAACATCTCTGTTCCTGAGGCGAGAATGATCGTGATTCAGCCCTGGGAGAAGAGCCTGTTAAAGGCGATCGAGAAGGCGATTTTGACTTCCGATCTGGGAATCAACCCCACCAACGACGGAACCGCAATCCGTCTGATCTTCCCTGAGCTGACCGAGGACCGCAGAAAGGTTCTGGCAAAGGACGTAAAGAAGAAGGGCGATGCGGCAAAGGTTGCAATCCGCAACATCCGCAGAGATGCAAACGATGCCTTTAAGAAGGCAGAGAAGGCAGGAGAGATCTCCGAGGATGAGCTGACTGGGGCAACCGAGAAGATGCAGAAGCTGACGGACAAGATGTCCGAGAAGATCGACAAGGCCGTGGAAGTAAAGACCAAGGAGATCATGACGATCTAATTTTTATCAAACCGCACAGAATAAAAAGCGGGGGCAGGGCGAGCACCTGCCCTCTCGTTGTGAAAGGGGAAAACATATGGTTATACCAAAACACGTTGCCCTGATTCTGGACGGCAACGGACGCTGGGCAAAGCGTCGCGGGCTTCCGAGAACCATGGGACACAAAGAAGGCTGCGTCACGGTCGAGAAGACCGTTGAGATTGCGGCGCGCATGGGCATTGAGTATCTGACGGTCTATGGATTTTCCACCGAGAACTGGAAGCGTTCCGCGGAGGAAGTCGGCGCGCTGATGCAGCTGTTTCGCTATTACATGGTGCGCCTGTTAAAGATCGCCTCCGCAAACAATGTGCGCGTGAAGATGATCGGAGACCGCAGCCGTTTTGCAAAGGACATCATCGAGGGAATCAACCGACTGGAGCGGGAGACGAAGGACAACACGGGAATGACCTTTGTGATTGCTGTCAATTACGGCGGAAGAGATGAGATCCGAAGAGCGGCGATTCGCCTCGCAAAAGACTGCGCGGCGGGAAAGGTGGACGCAGATCAGGTCGATGAGGCGACATTTGCCTCGTACCTTGACACCGCAGGAATGCCGGATCCCGATCTTTTGATCCGCACAAGCGGCGAGATTCGCCTGTCAAACTACCTGCTCTGGCAGCTTGCCTACACCGAGATCTACGTCACCGACTGCCTGTGGCCCGACTTTAACAAAGAGGAATTAGAAAAAGCCATCGCGCAATATAATAGCAGAGATCGCAGATACGGCGGCGTCAAGAGCTAGAGAGGAGAATGCAATGTTTGCGACAAGACTAATCAGCGGGATTCTCCTTCTGGCGGCGGCCGTCGTGTGCGTCTGCCTGGGCGGTCCGGTGCTCTTTGCAGTCACGGCGGTGATCTCGTTTATCGGACTCTTTGAGTTCTACCGGGTTCTTGCGATCGAGAAGAAGGCTGTGGCAGTTGCCGGGTATCTGGCGGCGGCGGGGTGGTTTCTGCTCTTGTACCTGGGGCAGGAGAGCCGGATGACGTTTGTGTTTATCGCGCTTCTCATGGTGCTTATGGCAATCTACGTCTTTACGTTTCCAAAGTACCGGACGGAGGAGATCACGGAGGCGTTTTTTGGCGTCTGCTATGTGCCGGTGATGCTCAGCTTCCTCTACCAGACGCGCCAGATGGAAGACGGATTCCTCTTGGCATGGCTGATTTTTGCCAGTTCCTGGGGATGCGACACCTGCGCTTATTGTGTGGGAAGACTGTTTGGACGCCACAAACTCGCACCGGTTTTGAGCCCGAAAAAGTCGATTGAGGGTGCGGTCGGCGGCGTGGTGGGCGCGGCGTTGATCGGATTCCTTTTGGGCGTGGCATTCCAGGGCGGCATGGAGCTTGACAACTCCCCGCTTGTCTGCGCGCTGGCGTGTGCGATCGGTGCTGCGATCTCCCAGATCGGAGATCTTGCGGCGTCCGCGGTCAAGAGAAACCACAACATCAAGGACTACGGAAATCTGATTCCGGGTCACGGAGGGATTTTGGATCGCTTTGACAGTATGATCTTTACGGCACCGGCGATCTATTTTGCAATTATTTTCCTGAGATAAAGGAGCGATTGAGATGAAGAACGTTGCAATATTGGGTTCCACGGGTTCCATCGGAACGCAGACCTTGGAGATTGCGCGCCACAACGGGGATCTTGCGATCACCGCGCTGGCTGCCGGAAGCAACATCGCGCTTTTGGAAGAGCAGATCCGCGAGTTTTCTCCAAAGATTGCCTGCGTCTGGGATGAGGAGAAGGCAAATGAATTGAGGGGCAAGGTCGCAGACTGCGCGGTGCGCGTAGTGAGCGGCATGGACGGACTGATCGAGGCGGCGACAGAGCCGAGCGCGCAGATCGTTGTGACGGCCGTGGTCGGCATGATCGGCATTCGTCCCACCATAGCCGCGATGGAAGCCGGAAAGGACATCGCGCTTGCAAACAAGGAGACGCTTGTGACGGCAGGTCACTTGATTATGCCGCTTGCAAAGGAGCGGGGGGTAAAAATTCTTCCCGTGGACTCCGAGCATTCCGCAATCTTTCAATGCCTGCAAGGCGCGGCGGGAAACAGGCTCTCAAAGATTTTGCTCACGGCTTCCGGCGGTCCGTTCCGAGGAAGAACGAAGGCAGAACTTGCAAATGTCCGGGTGGAGGACGCGCTCAAGCACCCGAACTGGTCGATGGGGCGAAAGATCACGATTGATTCATCGACCATGGTCAACAAGGGACTGGAAGTGATGGAGGCGGGATGGCTCTTTGACGTGTCACTCGATCAGATTCAGGTGGTGGTTCAGCCGCAGAGCGTGATTCACTCCATGGTGGAGTTTGAGGACGGAGCGGTGATTGCACAGCTTGGAACGCCGGATATGAAACTTCCGATCCAATACGCACTCTATTATCCGCAGCGGCGCGATCTGCCGGGCGAGCGGCTCGATTTCTGGAATTTGCCAAAGATTGACTTTGCAAAGCCGGATCTGGAAACATTTTCTGGACTCGCCCTTGCATACAAGGCAGGAAAAGAGGGCGGCGATCTGCCGACCGTCTTTAACGCTGCCAACGAGCTGGCGGTGAGTCTGTTCTTGGATCGCAAGATCTCGTATTTGACGATCACGGAGATGATTGAGGCGGCGATGGAACACCACAAAAAGGTGGAACACCCGAACGTGGAGCAGATCTTGACCACAGAGCAGGAAACGTATGACTTTATCCGAACCGCTTGGAAGGGAAGAATGCAATGAATGTGATTGCTGCGATTTTGACGTTCAGCCTGATCGTGATGTTTCACGAACTGGGACATTTTCTGGTGGCAAAGGCGTGCGGCATCGGCGTGACGGAGTTTGCGATCGGCATGGGACCAAAGCTTATCAGTATGCAGCGCGGACAGACGCGTTACAGCCTGCGCCTGCTGCCGTTTGGCGGCTTCTGCCAGATGGTGGGAGAGGACGAGGCAAACTCCGACCCGTCTGCATTTTGCAACAAACCGGTGCTTGCAAGGATCGCCGTGGTGTTTGCCGGTCCGCTGTTTAACTTTATCATGGCATTTCTCTTCAGTCTGGTGTTGGTGTGGAATAACGGCTACACCAACGCTTTTGTGGAGAAGGTGTGGGACAACGCGCCTGCCCAGGAAGCGGGGCTTCAGGCAGGAGACCGAATCGAAAAGATCAACGGGCACAAGGTTCACAGCTATCATGATGTACAGCTCTATATGATGATTTACGGGGATCAAGAGGTGACGGTGACGTATGAGCGCGCGGACGAGTCGGGAAATTCCGTTTCGGGGAAGACAACGATCGTTCCGGCTTACTCCGAGGAAATGCAATCGTATTGGCTGGGAATCCAATTTCGGAATGAATGGTACAAGATCAAGAACCCGGTTGAGCTGGTGCGTGAGGCGACTTACGAGGTGGAATACTACACGACGTATGTCTTTGATTCCCTCTACATGATGACGCACCGCCAGGTTGGGCTGAACGATCTGAGCGGGCCAGTCGGCATTGTGTCCGCGATTGACCAGACCGTGGATGAGGTGAGCGAATACGGAATGAGCGCCGTACTTCTTACACTGATGGAATTTGCCGTGCTTTTGAGCGCGAACCTCGGCGTGATGAATTTGCTCCCAATCCCCGCACTCGACGGCGGAAGGCTTCTGTTTTTGCTGATTGAATTGATTCGCAGAAAGCCGATTGACCGGGACAAAGAGGGCATGGTACACCTGGCTGGCATGGCACTTCTCATGGCGTTGATGGTGTTTGTGCTGTTTAATGATGTGAGAAAGCTGTTTTAGGGAGGACTTGAGATGAGAGAACATACAAAAATGGTACGAATCGGAGACCGGGTGATCGGTGGAGGAAACCCGGTGCTGATTCAGTCCATGTGCAATACGAGAACCGAGGATGTGACTGCGACCGTGGCACAGATTCTTGCGCTGGAGCGCGCCGGGTGCGACATCATCCGCGTGGCAGTTCCGACAAAAGAGGCTGCAGACGCGCTCGGTGAGATCAAAAAGCAGATCCACATTCCGCTGGTGGCGGATATTCACTTTGACTACCGTCTGGCGATCGCTGCCATGGAAAATGGAGCGGATAAGATCCGCATCAACCCCGGAAACATCGGAGCAAGAGAGCGCATCCGGGCAGTCGTTGACGTGGCAAAGGAGCGCGGGATTCCGATCCGTGTGGGCGTAAACTCCGGCTCCCTGGAAAAGCATCTTCTGGAAAAATATGGAGGAGTGACGGCAGAGGGAATCGTGGAGAGTGCGCTCGATAAAGTGGCGATCATCGAGGACATGGGATACGACAACCTCGTCATCAGCATCAAGTCCTCGGACGTGATGATGTGCGTCAAGGC
>Cebus_capucinus_imitator_PRJNA485217_SSR096__coassemble_558_pt1 | contig 14095 bp, 5 predicted proteins | sample Cebus_capucinus_imitator_PRJNA485217_SSR096__metabat2_high_PE_003 | metagenome-assembled genome bin Cebus_capucinus_imitator_PRJNA485217_SSR096 | reverse complement strand
CTCGAATGCCGCTGCCTTGATGCGGGAGACGGGAATCTTACAAGTGCACAGTTCCTGCAAAGATTGGCTGACGGATCCGACCACCGTGCAAAACGGCGTCTCTTACAGCATTGCGCCCGGCGCGCACGAACTGGATTACGATGTAGTCTCAAAAGAGCTGGTCGCCCAGCTGATTGCAAGTGTTCATAGAACAGAAATCTAGTGAATCCCCGCCCCTGTATGGGGCGGGATCATGCACGAATCTACATAATATAAGGAAATCATCATGAAATTCATTCACCTTTCTGATCTTCACCTCGGAAAGCGCGTACATTACTTTTCGATGGTGGAGGATCAGCGTATCATCTTAGAACAGATTTTGGAGATTGTCGATGACGAGCAGCCGGACGCGGTTTTGATTGCGGGAGACGTGTACGACCGCACCATTCCCTCTGCTGAGGCAATCGGTCTTTTGGATGATTTTCTCGTCGCCCTCTCAAAGCGCGAGATTCCGGTGCTTCTCATCAGCGGAAACCACGATTCCCCGGATCGGCTGACATTTGCCGCAAGATTGATGGAAAAAAGCAAGGTTCATATTGCCCCGGTCTACAACGGAAACACCGCTCATGTGACGTTTCACGACGAATACGGCGCAGTCACAGTGTGGATGCTTCCCTTCCTAAAGCCCGTGCACGCGCGCCGATGCTTTCCGGAGGAGACGATCGAAACGTACACGGACGCGATTGATTGCGCGATCCGGCACATGGATTTGCGCGAGAACGAGCGAAATGTCCTGATGACGCACCAGTTCGTGTCCGGCTCGAACCGCTGTGATTCTGAGGAACTCTCGGTGGGCGGAACAGACAATGTGGATCCGTCCGTGTTCGCTCCCTTTGACTATGTGGCGTTGGGGCATCTACACGGTCCGCAAAACGTGATGGGCGATCGCATCCGCTATTGCGGAACGCCGCTCAAATACTCCTTTTCCGAGATTGCCCACAAAAAATCCGTCACCGTGGTGGAGCTTTCCGAAAAGAATGTCCACACAATACGGACAATCCCGCTGATTCCGAAACGCGATTTTTTGAAATTGCGCGGAACGTATCTGGAAGTCAGCTCCAGAGCGTATTACCAAAATCTGGATCGGGATTCCTACATCCAGGTAACATTGACCGACGAGGACGACGTGCCGGACGCCATGGCAAAATTGCGTGTCATCTACCCGAACTTGATGCTCTTGACTTACGACAATCGCAGAACACAAAGCAGCGATCATCTGGAAGGCGCGACAATGCGTGACGAACAGACGCCGCTCGATCTGTTTGAATCATTTTACCATCAGCAGACCGCTGGCACACTTTCTGAGCAGCAGCGCGCCTATCTGACACACGTCATGGAGACAATCTGGGAGGAACACACATGAGACCGATCACATTGACGATGTCCGCGTTTGGTCCCTACGCCGGGCAGGTAGTATTGGATCTTTCCAAGTTGGGAGATCAGGGACTCTATCTCATCACCGGAGAGACGGGGGCAGGAAAGACGACGCTCTTTGACGCCATCACTTACGCGCTCTACGGCGAGCCGAGCGGAGTAACACGGGACGCGTCCATGCTTCGCAGCAAGTACGCAAAAGACGACACGCCGACGTTTGTGGAGTTGACTTTTTCCTGCAAGGGGAAAATGTATCGTGTGCGGCGAAATCCCGAATATCTGCGCCCTTCCAAGAACAGCAAAACTGCATTTACCACACAGAAGGCGGACGCGGATATGTCCTTGCCAGACGGACAGATTGTGACAAAATCGCGCGATGTGACGAAAACGATCGAAGAGCTTCTCGGAATCACGCGGGATCAATTCGCACAGGTTGCCATGATCGCACAGGGCGATTTTCTAAAACTCCTTCTTGCCTCCACCGATCAGCGCATCGACATTTTCCGAAAATTGTTTCGCACCGAGCGTTATCAGCTCTTGCAAAACACGATCAAGGACGATGCGTTAAGCCTTGCAAAAGAGTGTGAGGAATTGAGTGCGAGTATGCGCCAATATATTGGCGGGATTGTGTGGCGCAAAGAAGATCCGCGTTCGGCTCAAACGTATCCCGTGGAAGAGATTCTCCAGATTTTGGAAGAAATCGTGGCAGAGGATCAGGCAGAACGCGCAAGTCTCCAGGAAAGGCGAACACAGCTGGAAGAGACGCACGCCGCCTTGACGCAAACGATCACTGAGGCGCAGACCGACCGGAAAAACCGAATCGCACTCGCTAATTCTCAGGCAGAACATACCGCCCTGCGGACATCCGTGGATCAGGCGACGGAGCAATCGCAAAAAATCCGCGAACGAGAACCGGAGATTGCCCAAAAGTTGGAAGTGATTCGGGCGTTACAAGGTGAACTCCCAAAGTACGAGACGCTCAAACACCTTCAAGACGAGAGTAGGCAGTTGCGTACCAGACGGGAACGTCAAAACCAGCTTCTTGCCCGGATGGAGAGCGCGCAGACTGCATTACAGCGGGAACTGAGGCAGGAGCAGGAGGAACAGGCAAGCATCCAGAACGCGCAGGTGACACTGGTAACGATTCGCCACGAGCTGGAAAAGTCCAGAGAGTACACACGCCGCCTTCAAGCCTTACAGCAAGATTTTATCGCGTGGACTGCTTGCAGTCAGCGTGCTGCCCGCTCGTTTGCCGCCTACGAGCAGGTTTGTGCGCGCACCCGCCATCTGGAAGCGGTGTGGAGAGAACAAAACCGGGCATTCCTAGGTGGTCAGGCAAGTGTGCTTGCACAGAGATTACAGCCTAAAATGCCCTGTCCCGTCTGCGGTTCCACGCATCACCCCGCTCCGGCAACGCGCCCGGATTTTGTCCCGACGGAGGAGGAACTTGCGCTTTCCCAGGAGCGGGCGGAACAAGCCAGAAACGAGGAACAGGCGGCAAACCGGCGCGCAATCGCGGATAAAACGGCAAAAGAGGAGCGGGAGGCGACTTTGCGGGCTAATCTTTCCGATGTTTTCGGAGAAATTGTGTGGGAGGAAGCAGAGACGCGCCTGAAACTTGAGCTTTTGGTCTCGCAAAAAGCGGAGGCGTCTCTGTACGAAAAGGAAGCGGCCGCAACTTCTCAGGTACAGCGCGCAGACGTGCTTGCCAAGAGCATTTCCCAGAAAGAACAGCAGCTCTTGGCGCAGGAAGAACAGATCCAAAGTGCGAAAAATCTGGAAAAAGAATACGCAATCCGAATTGAGAGCACGGATGAGCAGGTAAAAAGTCTGCAAAAAGAGCTCACTTACGAGGACGCCGCTCAGGCACAGCGCGTGGTTCTTGGCTGGGAACGTGAAGTAAAGACTTATCAGGAAACGTTGGAGCTGGCAATTCGGCAGGAAAATGAGCTGGTGCAGAAAAAGAAGCTGCTGGAAGGAAAAATCAAAACCTTGGAGGAGCTTCTTGCCGGAAAAGAGGTGTGCGACCCGGACGAGCTGACGCAGAAGCAACGCGTCGTATGGGAAGAGCTCTCGCAGATCTCCTCGACACAGCAAACGCTGTTTTCGCGTCTGGAGCGCAACCAAGATACGCTGAAAAAGATTCAAAAACGACAGAGTGACCTTGCCCAGAAAGAAAAGCGGCGCGCTTGGCTGTCCGCACTCTCAAATGTGGCAAATGGAAAGCTCTCTGGTCAGGAGAAAGTCCGGCTGGAGACCTTTGTCCAGATGATCTACTTTGACCGCATTCTCATTCGCGCCAACACGCGTTTGATGCGGATGTCGCAGGGACAATATGAGTTGAAACGGCGGACGCAGGCGGCAAATAACCGCAGCCAAAGCGGAATGGATCTGGACGTCATCGACCACTACAACGGGTCGATTCGCAGTGTTCGCACGCTCTCCGGCGGAGAATCGTTTTTGGCGTCTCTTTCGCTGGCACTGGGGCTTGCAGATGAGATTCAATCCAATGCGGGCGGCGTGCAGCTTGACACCATGTTTGTGGACGAGGGATTCGGCTCGCTTGACGAGGAAGCCTTGCAGCAGGCGTTGCGCGTCTTAAACGATCTTGGCGAAGGGCATCGCCTCGTCGGCATCATCTCCCACGTCACCGAACTCAAAAATCAGATTGAGCGGCAGATTGTGGTCAAAAAAAATCGGAGCGGAGGAAGTGAGATTCAAATCTGCTGTTAGTCAAATCACCTGCGGCGTGTTGCAAAAATGCCACGTCGCAGGTGACGCTCTAATTGTAAAATTTTCCTAAAATATTGCATTTTTCGACTAATCTATTCGTCAATATCGAAGAATTTTGCTAATCCACAAAAGCAAAACCTATATAAACTTACGAACTACCTCTTTATAATTAAGATGTTCTTCAGAAAAACTTAATAATGGGAGGGTTATATGAAACGCAGGAAAACACGAGTGATGCCTGCTCTGCTGAGTTTGGCAATGGTGGCGACTTCGGTGCCAGTCAATGTGCTGGCCTCGCCGCTTGTGAGAGTTGTTTCAGACGAGGATGACCAGATGCAAATGGTCTCAGACAAGTCGCTGGTCTATGTGAGCAGCTACGATGGCTCCGTGCGTTCGCAGAACTTCAACGACAACTGGAAGTTCAATCTGGGAGACGTTGGAAGCGCGCAGAGCACAGGCTTTGACGATTCCAAATGGAGGCAGATCAGCCTGCCGCACGATTACAGCATCGAGCAGGAGTACTCCAAAAACATGGAAGCGGAGAGCGGATACTTACCCGGCGGGGTGGGGTGGTATCGCAAGAACTTTACCGTGCCGATGGAGGCCGCCAACAAGCAGATTCGCATCGACTTTGACGGAGTTTACATGAATTCCACGGTGTATATCAACGGGACTGAGCTGGGGACTCATCCTTACGGATATTCGCCATTTTCCTTTGATTTGACGCCATACATCAATTTCGGCGGTGAAAACGTGATTGCAGTCAAGGTCAACCACCAAACGCCGTCCAGCCGTTGGTATTCCGGAAGCGGAATCTACCGCGACGTCAAATTGACGATGACGCCGATGATTCACGAAGGCATCAACGGGACGCGCGTGACGACGCCGGATCTGGAAGAAAACGCCTCCAACACGGCAACCGTTCACCTGGAGACGGAGATTCAAAACGAGTCGGCAAATGCTTCCGAGGTGCATGTTTCTTATAAGATTTACAAAAAGGGCGACGAGCAGAAAGCGGTTGTCGCAAGCGGACAGGCAGAGGCAATCAACTTAGCAAGCGGTAAGACAGCGACTGTCACCGCCGACCTTTCGGTGGATCATCCCGATCTTTGGGGCGTGGGAGATCCCAATTTATATGTGGTTGAGACGACCATCTCAGGCGCGGATGGAAGCGCGGATGTGACGGCGAGTGACTTTGGATTCCGATATTTTGAATTTGATACAAAGAGCGGATTCTACCTAAACGGGGAACCGTTAAAGCTCAAGGGTGTGTGTATGCACCACGACCAGGGATCTTTGGGTTCTGAGGCATGGCATCGCGCCATTGAACGCCAAGTTGAGACTTTACAGGAAATGGGATGCAACGCGATTCGTGTGACGCACAATCCGGCAGCGCAGGCTCTCATCGACATTTGCAACGAAAAGGGAATGTTGGTGATCGAGGAGCTCTTTGACGGCTGGCACGGCGCGAAGAATGGAAATAGTCACGATTACAGCGAGTGGTGGAACAAAAACATTGCAAGCGCGAACACCATCTTAGGGCAGGACCCAGACACCATGACCTGGCCGGAATTTGACTTAAAGTCCGTGCTTCGCCGCGATTACAACGCGCCCAGCATCATCTCCTGGTCCATCGGAAATGAGGTAATGGAGGGAATTGGAATTGGTCGAACGCAATATCCAGAAGTTGCCAAAAAGTTAATCCGCTGGGCACAAGAAGTGGATACTACGCGTCCTATTACCTTTGGCGGAAACAAGTTAAAGGAGAATTGGGCAGAAGAAATCTCGATTGCCAATTCACTGACCGAAGCAGGCGGAACGGTTGGCTTCAACTATGCCAATATCAATCAGCTTCAAAGTGCACACAATGCGCACCCGGATTGGGCGATCTACGGCGCGGAGACGGCTTCCTCTGTCAACAGCCGCGGTGTTTATAATCCAAGCTTGTTTGACCGGCAGCTTACTTCTTACGATGAATCCTGTGTAGGATGGGGACACAAAGCCAGTCAGGCATGGCTCTACACGATCGAGAAAGACTTTGTTGCAGGCGAGTTTGTCTGGACGGGATTTGACTATATTGGTGAGCCGACCAACTGGAACGGCGTGGGCTCTGGAGCAGTCGGTACTTGGCCGTCACCCAAAAACTCCTACTTTGGAATTGTCGATACGGCAGGCTTCCCCAAGGACAGCTATTACCTCTATCAGAGTCTCTGGAACGAGGATGTCAACACCTTACATATTCTTCCAGCGTGGGATGGTGATGTGGTAAAGAAGGATGCAAGTGGAAATGTCAACGTGGTCGTTTACTCCGATGCAGCCAGCGTAGAGCTGTTCTTTACACCGGAAGGATCTACGGAACAAAAGTCTCTTGGTATGAAGAACTTCACCACGATTGCAAGTAAGGCGGATGACGGAAGCGACGGTCTTTATACCTATCAGATGAATCTAGATGGAAATGGGAAAGAGACAAACCATCAAAATCTCTACCTGACTTGGAGTGTACCGTATGCGGACGGAACGCTGAGCGCGGTTGCAAAGGATGCAGACGGAAATGTCATTGAAGATACAATCGGAAGAGACCACGTTTCCACGACCACTGAGGCTGTGAAGCTGACAGCAGAGGCAGACCGCGACGTCATCGAGGCGGACGGAGAAGATTTGACGTACATCAGCGTGGATGTCACAGACGCAAGCGGAAACATGGTTCCGGACGCACAAAACCGTGTCACGTTCACCGTTGAGGGCGAAGGCGAGCTGGTTGGCGTGGACAATGGCTGGACAACCGACCATGAATCGTATCAGGCAGACAACCGCAGAGCGTTCAACGGAAAAGTTCTTGCGATTGTGCGTTCCACGGACGAGGAAGGCTCCTTCACCGTGACCGCATCGGCGGACGGTCTGGAGAGCGCGAGTGTGACGGTTGAGACCGTGGAAGCAGACGATGAGACGGGCAATCCGGACGGAATCGTCAGCTACGAGATCGCGAAAAACTACTATGTCAAGGTTGGAAACGCGCCTGTTCTTCCGGAAACGCTCAAAGCCAACTTTGCGGACGGCACAAGCAAGGACGTTCCCGTGACTTGGAACGATTACAACACGGAGAATCTGGAAAAAGAAGGAACCTTCGTGATCACCGGTGATCTGGACGGAACGCAGGTCAGCGTGAGTGTCAGCATGATCCGTCAGATTGCAGCAATCCTCAACTACTCGACGACCGTTCATACGGGAGAACAGCCGATTCTTCCAGAGTCCCGCGAGATCGTGTCCGAGGATGGCGAGATCCTCAACATCTCTCTTCCCATTTCCTGGGAGAACGTGGAAGACTCTCGATTTGACGAGGAAGGAATCGTCACCGTGCACGGTGCTGCCTCTGTATTTGGCGAGGAGATCCCGGTGACGGCAACGGTTCGCGTGCAGAAAGAGGTCATCTCTCTCACCGATAACGTGGCTTCCAAGGCGAAAGTGACCCAAAACATTCCAGACGAGTTGACATCCGATACGTTGAGCGCAATCACAAACGGCGATACGCAGAGCAAGGAAGCACAAGATTCTGATAACAGAAACCTGTCCAGATGGAGTAACTGGAATTATACCAAAGACAAGAATAACGATCCGCCGGCAGAGCTTCTCTTTACTTACGCAACGCAGGAGACGCTCGGACAGGCAAAGATTTACTTTGTAAGGGATAACGCATCTTTACGCTTCCCCGATGCAGGTGCAACCAAGTGGTATATCTCCAACGACATGGAGGAGTGGACGGAGCTTGCTGTAAAAGAAACGATTGCCGAGAAGGAAAGCTCTTCCTACGTCACCTGCTACACCTATGAATTTGCTCCGGTCAAGGCAACCTACATCAAGGTTGAGATCCACAACTCCACAGAGCAGCTGGCGAATGGCAACAAGCCGTCCACCGGAATCACGGAGGTGGAGCTGTACCGCTCGGAAGGTAAGTTTGTCACCAACAGTACAACCGGACTTTCTGCATTGACGATCAACGGAATGGAGATCTCGGAGAGCGCGCTGGCAAATGGCAGCTGCAAGACACCGATGACGGTGGTTGAGTCGATCGAGGCAGTCGGAAAGGACAATGCGTCCGTGACGATTCTTCCGGCGACGGAGGACGAGGTTCGCATCATCACAGAATCCGAGGATCACTCCAAGAGAGAGACATTCCTCGTGACGCTCGGCGCGAGTGCGGAATTGACGCCAGACGATCCCTCCATGGATTATCCGAGAGAGCAGTTGAGTGTCAGCGACGTCAGCAGCGAGGAGCTGGTGGGCGATCCTGGAGCCGCGGATCATGTGCTGGACGGCGATGAGAGCTCGTTCTGGCATACCAATTGGCAGAATCCTTCTGTGGATAAGGGACGTTACATTGTCCTGAAGCTGGAAGAGGAGACCACGTTGGATGCCATCCGCTACCTTGGAAGGCAGGGCAGCCACAACGGCCGTGTCAACGAGTACAAGGTGGAGGTCAGCACAGACAATACAAACTGGGAAACGGTAGCGACTGGAAATTGGACGAACACAACTGGTTGGAAGATGGCAACGTTTACAGAGCCTGTGAAGGCAAAGTACGTTCGTTTGACGGGCGTCAAGACGTATGGCGACCAACAAAATAAGTTTATGACAGCTGCCGAGATCCGCGTTCGCATGGCAAAAGATACGATCAACCTGAGCGAAGCAGAGATGACGCTCGACCAGGAGCGTTATACGCTGAATGAGAACGGCGATCCGATCAAACCCGTTGTCACCGTAACCTTAGACGGCACACCCTTAAAGTACGGCATTGACTACACCTTGACTTACCAGAACAACGACAAGCCCGGCATTGCAACTGTGACCGTGAAGGGCATCGTAAACTACTCTGGAAGCATCGTCAAGGAGTTCCGTATCATCAGCGATCGCACGCAGAGTGTTACCGTGGAGCATGGTCAGATTACCGAGCTTGACGGCGAGGCGTATGAGGGCGGAAATATCGCCGAAGTTGAGAGTGGAAAGCATTTGACTATCGTCGCCGAGACGAGAGAGGGCGAAGTATTTGACCATTGGAGAAGCGTTCCTGAGAACGTGTTGAGCAAGAGTGAAAAGACTTCCGAGATCGTGGAAATGATGGTTCCGGAGAGCAACGTCCGTCTCGTTGCCGTGTACCGCGAAGCAGACAAAGACAGCGTGACAAAGGAAGCATACAGCACGGCATATCCGGCAGACTGGTTCGCATACGCGCCGGACGAGGAGCTGGATCGCCTGTTAGATGATGTGATGGATTCCAGCGATGAGATTGCTCTGTTAAGAGGAGCGAAGATTCGCCTGATTCTGGATGTCGCCTACTCAAAGAGCGCGCCTTCCAAGACGCAGATCGCAAGTACTTATGCGAGCTTAAAGGCAACGGCATCGAATGCAAGATTGGCAAGTGCGTCCAATGCAGATGCTGCGGCAACGCCTTCTGAGGCAGACGCGGCAGAGAGAAACCCGCTTGATATCCTCAATGACGGCATCATTTCCCCGTTAAGAGCCGTTCGGGAAGAGATCGGTCTTGACGAGGACAGCGCGGCAAGAAAGACGAGAAAGATCAGTTTCTGGCTGCGGACAACTGCGCGCAAGGAACTGGAGATGAACGGAACGACCACAAGCACACAGCTTTTGGACGATGACCTTGGAACGATTCCGGTTCACATCGAACTTCCGAAGGCAGATCGCAACATGGCGGATTACCAGATTCTTCGCTACGAGTACGATGGCGATGAGACGATGGTGACGACCGTGGATTGTAACGTGGAAGGCAATATCCTGACGTTTGAGGCAAATGTGGACGGCATCTACGCTGTGCTCTACACCAAGTGCTTTGACGTCAAGTTCGTTGACTGGGACGGCACGGTTCTTTCCACACAGCGGATCGCATACGGCGAGGCGGCAGAAGCACCCGAAGATCCGGAGCGTGAAGGCTATGTATTCGTCGGCTGGAGTAAGGAATTTGACGAGATCACCTCGGATCTGACCATCAAGGCAAAGTACGAGAAGGGATCGGAGGCAAAGAAGGAACAGTTAGAGCAGGAAATCGGGCGCGTGGAAGGGGCGATCGAGGAACTGAATCCGGATGATTACACAGAGGCGAGCTGGGAAGCTCTGGAAAAGGCACTGGAGAAGGCACAGGAAGTTCTGGACGATGCCTTTGCAACGCAGAAATCAGTGGACAAGGCGTTGGCAAACTTAAAGGATGCCTTCCAGAAACTGGAAAAGCAGAAACCGACAAAGCCGTCCAGACCGAGTCATTCTTCCGGAGATTCGGACAGCAATTCCGGAAGCCGCACCAAAGCAAAGACACCGCAGCCTCTGGCAAATGGTGCTTATGTGACGGAGGGAAGCTGGAAGCAGGAGAACGGCGTCTGGAACTTCATCATAAAGAGCAAAGAAAAGGCAGTTTCTCGCTGGATCTACACCTTAAACGGGGATGCTTACGATTGGTTCTACTTTGATGCAAACGGTAAGATGGTAGACGGCTGGATTATGTTAGACGGAACCTGGTTCTACTTAAATCCCATCTCCAACGGCAAACGCGGCGTGATGGCGACCGGCTGGCAGCTGATTGACGGCAACTGGTACTACTTCAATCCAAACTCTGACGGAACGAGAGGCGCGATGCAGAAGGGAATCACCACCCCCGACGGCTACACCCTTGGAAACGACGGAATCTGGAGACAATAACACAATAAAAAGCAGTGAGAATCCCCCGTGTCCGGAAAGGATGCGGGGGATTTTTTACTTTTCCTCCCTTATTGAGAAATTTTCCACTTGCAAAATACCCTGCCAGGGTATATAATGCAACCATACGAGAGATACCCCTATAGGGTATTGATGGAGAGGAGTGATTAGATGGAAGAGAATTGCTGTGAGAAAAAGAACTGTTGCCACAAGACGAAGGAGCGGTCGGAGAAGGAATATAAGAACCTGATCAACCGCCTGAATCGGATCGAGGGGCAGGTTCGGGGAATTAAGAGTATGGTCGAGAAGGATGCGTATTGCGCGGACATTCTGGTGCAGGCAGCGGCTGTGAAGGCGGCAATCAACAGCTTTTCCAGAGTGCTTCTCGCCAGCCACGTCCATACCTGCGTGGCGGACGACATCCGGGCAGGCAAGGACGAGACGATTGACGAGTTGATCGCAATCATGGAAAAACTCATGTGAAAAAAGTGAGAGGAGTAAATAAATGGAACAATATAACGTGACGGGAATGAGCTGCGCGGCGTGCAGCACCCGTGTGGAGAAGGCCGTCTCCAAGGTAGAGGGCGTGACTGCCTGCTCGGTCAGCCTGTTGACCAACTCCATGGGCGTGGAGGGAACGGCAGATCCGAGTAAGATCATTCAAGCTGTGGAGCAGGCTGGTTACGGTGCTTCACTCAAGGGCGCGGATTCCGGCGCGAAGAGTGCCTCCATCGCCCAGCAGGAAGAAGCCTTAAAAGACCACGAAACCCCGATCTTAAAGCGGCGGTTGCTCTACTCCGTGGGATTTTTAGTCGTTCTCATGTACATTTCCATGGGACATATGATGTGGAACTGGCCTCTGCCGCAATTTCTCGCAGACAACCACGTCGGCATGGGACTCGTTCAGCTGATCTTGACCGCAATCGTGATGGTCATCAACCAGAAGTTCTTTATCAGCGGTTTTAAGAGCTTGTATCACCGCGCCCCCAACATGGATACCCTGGTCGCTCTCGGTTCTGGTGCGTCCTTTGTATACAGCCTCTACGCCCTGTTTGCGATGACCGATGCACAGATGCGCGGCGATTCCATGGCAGTGATGAGCTATATGCACGAGTTCTACTTTGAGTCTGCCGCCATGATCCTCACCTTGATTACGGTCGGAAAAATGCTGGAAGCACGCTCAAAAGGCAAGACTACGGACGCACTCAAGGGCTTGATGAAACTTGCTCCAAAGACCGCAGTCATCGTAAAAGACGGCAAAGAGATGACTGTCTCCATCGACCAGGTGCAAAAGGGCGATATTTTCGTGGTGCGCCCCGGAGAGAGTATCCCCGTGGACGGCACTATCTTAGAAGGAATGAGCGCGGTCAACGAGTCAGCTCTGACCGGAGAGAGCATTCCCGTCGATAAAGCGGAGGGCGATAAGGTCAGTGCGGCCACCGTCAACCAATCTGGTTTTCTAAAATGCCAGGCATTGCGCGTTGGCGAGGACACGACGCTCTCCCAGATCATCAAGATGGTCAGCGACGCGGCGGCGACAAAGGCCCCGATTGCAAAAGTGGCGGATCGCGTATCCGGAATCTTTGTCCCGACGGTAATTGCCATCTCACTCGTCACGATCGCCGTGTGGCTCTTAGCCGGACAGAGCGTGGGATTTGCACTGGCGCGCGGCATCTCCGTGCTCGTTATCAGCTGCCCCTGCGCGCTGGGACTTGCAACCCCGGTTGCAATCATGGTCGGAAGCGGTATGGGCGCAAAGAACGGAATCATGTTTAAGACCGCCGTTTCTCTGGAAGAAGCTGGAAAAGTGGAGATCGTGGCTCTCGATAAGACGGGAACGATCACAAGCGGCGAGCCGAAAGTCACGGACATCGTTCCTGCCGACGGCATTTCCCAGGAAGAACTCTTGACGCTGGCATACAGCCTGGAAGCAAAGAGCGAACACCCGCTTGCAAAGGCGATTCTTGCAAGGGCAGAGGAACTTCACATCCAGGCAGAGGAAGTAAGCGACTTCCACGCGCTTCCTGGAAACGGACTTTCTGCAACACTTGCGGGCGAGCATCTGTTTGGAGGAAATTTTACATTTATCAGTACCTTGGCAAATGTATCGGAGCAGTTAAAGAGCGCGGGAGAGATGCTCTCTGAGAGCGGAAAGACTCCGCTGTACTTTGCAAGAGACGGGAAACTTCTCGGCATCATCGCCGTTGCGGACACCATCAAGGAGGACAGCCCGCAGGCGGTCAAAGAATTACAGAATATGGGAATCCGTGTGGTCATGCTGACCGGAGACAACGAGCGCACTGCAAAGGCAGTCGGAAGACAGGCGGGTGTGGATCAGGTGATCGCAGGCGTTCTTCCCGAAGACAAGGAGAGCGTGATTCGTTCCTTAAAGCAGCAAGGAAAGGTTGCGATGGTTGGAGACGGCATCAACGACGCACCTGCATTGACGCGCGCGGATCTTGGAATCGCGATCGGAGCTGGTACGGATATTGCAATCGACGCGGCGGATGTGGTATTGATGAAGAGCCGTTTGAGCGATGTTCCGGCAGCCATTCGCCTGAGCCGAGCCACCTTGCGAAACATCCATGAAAATCTGTTCTGGGCGTTCTTCTACAACGTCATCGGGATTCCGCTTGCGGCAGGCATCTGGATTCCGATCTTTGGCTGGAAGTTAAACCCGATGTTCGGAGCAGCCGCCATGAGTTTATCGAGTTTTTGCGTTGTGACAAATGCCCTGCGCCTCAACTTCTTCAAGATGTATGACGCAAGCAGGGATAAAAAAATAAAAACAAAGAGAAAGGAAACAAAAACTATGGAAAAGACAATGAAGATTGAGGGCATGATGTGCGGACATTGCGAGGCAACTGTAAAGAAGGCGTTGGAGGCACTTCCTGAGGTCGAGCAGGCAGTCGTCAGCCACACCGAGGGAACGGCGGTTGTGACCTTAACAGGCGCGGTTGCGGACGATGTATTGAAAAAGACGGTGGAAGAGAAGGACTACAAGGTTCTTTCTATCCAGTAATTTCCATTTCAAGGCGGGCAGAGGTTCATCCCCTGCCCGTTTTTGCGTACCCATCCCAATGGGAATTTGATTGACCGCCCATGAAATATCGGGTATAGTATTAGAAGGATGCAGGAACATTCTGCTATCCGAAAGGAGGAAACTTTAAGTAATCAAAATCATTGACAATGGTGATTAAATGTGTTAAAATATATTCATGGAGGATATTGTTATGAACACATCGAA
>Cebus_capucinus_imitator_PRJNA485217_SSR096__coassemble_551_pt1 | contig 14249 bp, 13 predicted proteins | sample Cebus_capucinus_imitator_PRJNA485217_SSR096__metabat2_high_PE_003 | metagenome-assembled genome bin Cebus_capucinus_imitator_PRJNA485217_SSR096 | reverse complement strand
TTCTCAAGGTAGGTCTGCGATTTTCTTCAATTTGCTTCACCTCCTATCTTTTCCGTATTCATCGCCGAAGTAACTTCTGACTCAGCCTTTGTTTCTGATATCTCTGTAGAGGCGACTGGAAACTGCTTTGTACCGCATCCTGCTGCCAAGATACCAAACACACCGCCAAAAGAATCACTTTTATTTTTCGTCTCATCGTTTACTCCCTCCTTGCATCAATTTCTTTCCAAAAACCATCCTACTTTACGGTTGTTACAATCGGTCAAGAGGTTTTTGAAAAAAACAGGAACCCCCGATACGAAACGTATCAGAGATTCCTGTCAAGGATATTGCTTATTTTACAAGCATATTATTCTTTTTCCAGAACAATCGTCTCACCCTCAGTCGGCAGGATCCGGCGGGATGCCTTCTTAGAGGCAACCTGCTCCGGCCGCTGGCTGTGCAGAGGAACCAAGATTCTAGGCGCAATGGTATCCACCATCCAGCGAATGTAGTAGGGCTTTGCATGACCGCCAAGACTCATATAGTGGTAGGCAATTCCCATTGCCTCCAATTGTCCCACCATCTTCTTATAGGAAGGATCGTAGTCGCCAAGCGGAGCTCCGTCAATATGCAGATACTCCTTCGTCACGCTCTGAATGTCAAACAACTCATACAGATCCGAGTAGTCCAACTGAAGCGCGTAGGAAGCAGGATTTTCTAAGAGCTGCTCTCTCTCAACGAGCACGGCATTTGCGGGGAGCGGACGATCGTGCACAGTTGGCGCATACACATGGATCGCGTCCTGTGGCCAAAACGTTGCCACATAGTCTGCCTGCGCGCAGTCCATCACCAATGTGCGTCCTTCTTTTGCCAAACGCTCATTCAGATGATGCACCCGCTCCACATTTCGGTTGTAGGGGTTGACAATCACCAAACCATCGGTCTTTGCGCAAATTTCTGAAACCTCGTCAAGCAAGGTGTACTCCGTGCGCCCTGCCTCAGTCGGCTCGGTCAGGGAAAGCATATCCACATCCGAAAAGCTTACAGTCACTCCCTCGGTGATCAGCAGATCTGCGCCCGCGCATTCGGTTGCAAATGCACGCGTCACTTCCGGATGGTATCCATGGAAACGGTAATCTCCCGTATAGCAGATCGTCCCATCCGGCGTCTCAATTAAGAATCCGCACGCGCCCACACAGTCGTGGTCTACCGGAACAACCTTGATCTTAATGTCGCCCACCTCAAACGTCTCGCCGTATGGGATTCCGATGCAGTTTTCATGTCCGCGGAAAGTCAGTTCGTTCTGCGCTTCCAGGCGGCGATACAGCTTGAGAGAATCTTCACTCATATAAACAGGAATCTGCGGATCAAGCATATCCAGACCGCCCATATGGTCAATATGCATATGGGAGATCACAAAAAAGTGCGGCTTTTCTGTCTTTCCAAAGGGGACAACGCCGATCTCCTTTGCCGCCGCCTCCTCGTAGATTCCGTCTGCCGCCGGAAGCTGTCCGCTGCGAACCGTATCCTGCGGGATATGACCGGGGCGAAGGCTCACACGCGCATCCGCCCGATCATTTACGGTAAATCCAAAGTCAAACATACAAACTGCCTGCTGCGTCTCGACGGCGACAAACGTGCCGCCGATTACGCGCAAACCTTTGTAAAATGTTACATTTGCCATAATGTCTCCTTATTTTAAGGTATCATTGATTGCGGAAACGAGATCCTTTAAAGCAGTCTCTCCGTCTTCCTTATTGAGGATAACCTCCTCCATCTTGGTCTTCACAGCCTGATCTGCATCATAGCTTCCGTCAAAGCTCTTCTGAGAGAAGAAGTTTGCTGCCTGCGCGTAAGAAGCCTTAGCCGTGGGATCGGTCTCCATAAACTTCTGATATTCCTCAGACTCATATGCGGACTGACGAACCGGCAGGTATCCGGTCTCGATTGCCCACTTGGTGGTTGCCGCGGTGCTGGTCATAAACTTTAAGTACTCCCATGCTGCCTTCTGCTTGTTGGCATCCTGAGAGAACATCACGATGTTGGTTCCGGCAGCATTTGCAGCCTTCTCCTTGTTGCCGGGAAGCGGAGCAACACCAAGCTCAAAGTCGTCGTGTGTAATGTAGGAAGCACCGGTGGAAGAACCAATGTAAGCAGCTACCAGCTGGTTACCGAAAGGAGTCGAGAAGTACTTGTCCTCTCCTACCAGACGCGCATAGCCGTTGTTGTACAGTCCCATAATATAATTCATGGTCTCTAAACCAGCCTCATTGTCAAACTGTGCGCCCTCTTCTGAGATGTAGTCCGCTCCATCCTGGAACAGACTCGCATTTAAGAAACCCGACGTATCATCCACACCCAGGGAAACCAAATCTTTCTCTGTCTTGAACTTCTCACCGATGGAAACCAGATCGTCCCAAGTCTCGGGTGCAGCCAATCCCATCTCGTCAAACAGCGTCTTGTTGTAGAAGTACACATAGGTACTCTTGTTAAAGGGCATTGCATTGATAAATCCAAACTCGCTGGTCTCCTTACGATAGCTCTCCATGATATCGTCGTAGTTATCATAATCGTTCGCCACGAAATCATCCAGGTGAACCACTTTCTCAATGTACTTGTTCAGCCAGTTGTTGTAAGCCTGAGACAGATCCGGCAATGTATCTGCCGCTGCATTTGCGGTCAGTTTTGTGGACAAATCGTTATAGCTGCCCTGGTTGACCAGCTTTACCGTAATTCCGTACTCATTCTCTGCATTGAACTGATCGGTCAGTGCCGTCAGCGTCTTTTCCTGCTGGTTGGACATTGCGTGCCAGAAGGTCACCTCGCAGGGCTCGATTCCATCGGTACTCGCCGCAACGCTTTCCCCCTGAGCTGCGGGAGCAGCCGTTGTCTCGGTGTTTGTTGTCTTTGCTCCACAGGCGCTCAGGATACCTGCTGCCGCTAAAGCGGCGATGGATGCTGCAAGAATGTTCTTTTTCATTTCTTTTCTCCTTCTTCTTTGAGATTCGTTTTATCGTCACAAGAAACTTGCATCAGCCCTTAACGCCGCTGAATGCAACTCCCTCGAGAACGTACTTACGAAGTAATAAAAAGATCAAAATGATCGGCACAACCAGAATACAGGATGCCGCCATAATCAACTCATACGAGGAACCGGCCTCGGTCTGGAAGCGGATGAGTCCCGTGGAGAGTACACGCATCTCCTGACTGTTTGTCACAAGCAAGGGCCACAGGAACGAGTTCCAGGAACCGATGATATTTAAGATAGCGATCGTGGTAATGACGCTCTTATTCATCGGAACCATGATTCGAACCATGTACTTAAAATCGCTGCACTTGTCCACCTTTGCCGCCAGATACAATGCCTCCGGAATCTGCATAAAAAACTGTGTCAGCAGGTAAATATAAAAGACATTGGAGATCCAGGGAATTACCATTGCGCGGTAAGTATCAATCCACTTGAGCTTTGTAATGGTCATAAAGTTCGTAATAATCAGCATCTCGCCCGGAATCATCAATGTCGCCATAAACAGCGCGAACACCAAATTCTTCCCTGGAAATTTCAAGCGAGAAAATGCAAACGCAGACAGCACAGAGGTGATGAGCACACCTGCCGTGGTCAAAATCGTGATGATAACCGTATTGACCAAATAACGGCCAAACGGAGCCGCCGCCCAAGCCTGTGCATAGTTGGAAAACTGCGGGGAGGCGGGAATCATCACCGGCGGAATCTTCATAATCTCAGATGACGTCTTCAAAGAAGAACTGATCATCCACAGAAAGGGCAACAGTGTAAAAAACGCCCCCAGAATCAACACCGCATATTTTGCGATCGTAGCCGCAATCGCAGTTGGTTTCTTCGATCTCATAATCAGGCAGCCTCCTTCTCTCGTGTAATCGCCTTTTGCACCATAGTCAGCACAAGGATGATGACAAACAACACCACTGCAGCCGCGGAAGCCAGACCGTAATTTCCACTGTTGTAAAACTTATCGTAGATGTAGTATACCACCGTGATGGCGCTGTTTGCCGGACCTGCCTTACTCTGAAACAGCGAGAACACCTCGTTGTAAACCTTAAAGGCATTGATCAGACCGATCAAAAACGAGTACACGATGATCGGGCGAATCTGAGGCACCGTAATCTTAAAAAACACTCTCAGCTGAGGCGTCGAGTCAATCCGCGCCGCCTGGTAGATCTCTGCCGGAATGGATTGCAATCCGGACAAGAAGATCAAGATATTAAACGCCAGGCTCTTCCAGATACTAAAGATAATCAACGCCCACAGCGCGTATTTTGGCTCATTGAGCCACGGGATGGCTGGAATCCCAAAAAATCCCAAAATATAGTTGAGAAGTCCATAGCTGCTGTTAAAGATCCAGCTCCAGACAATACCGATCGCGATTACGCTTGTGACGTAAGGCAGAAAGTACAGCGTCTGAAACAGTCCCTTTGCCCGCGCCGCATTGTTAATCAAAACAGCGATCACCAAAGATATCATGATGGAGATCGGAACCACAAACAGCACATACATCCCTGTGTTTGTTAATGCTTTGACAAATACTTTGTCGGCAAACAAGTCCTGATAGTTGACCAGATTAACTGCCTTAAAACTTCCGTTGATGATGCTGTAATCTTCACAAAAGCTCATATAAAACGCCTTGATGAGCGGATAGGCAGTAAATACGAGCATGATGATGATGGAGGGGGCGAGGTAGAGATACGCCTTCCATCTCTGATAAAATTTGCTATTCATCGCTCTCTCCTTTGTTTATACCTTCGCCAATGTGCGGCCATCTTTGTCAAAGATCATCAACTGGCCTTTGCGAATCTTCGGACAGAACCGGCTACCCTGCTCCAGCTGCAAGTCGGAGTGTGCCAGAAGACGAAGCTCCGTGTCTCCAATCTGGAAGAAGATCAACAGATCGCGTCCCGTCATGCGCACATGAAACGCCTCGGTCTCAAATCCCTGTTCCCCTAAGAAGAAAGACTCCGGGCGCACGCCCATACGGTAATGACCGTTTGGAACTGCCTTTGCCATCTCCCCACGAGCACGAAGCAGCTTGCCGTTTAAAAGCACGCCCTGATCCGTCACTTCGCCCTCGAACATATTGATCTGGGGCATTCCAAGGAAGTTGGCCACAAACTCATTGACTGGATTCAGGTACATTTCCTGCGGACGCTCGTATTGCTGTAAAACGCCTCGATCAATCACGGCAATGCGATCGGAGATGCTCATCGCCTCTTCCTGGTCGTGGGTCACGAACAAGGTGGTGATCTTTACTTCCTGCTGAATTCGACGAATTTCCTCTCGCGTCTCCACGCGTAGCTTGGCGTCGAGGTTGGAGAGCGGCTCGTCCAAAAGCAATACCTGCGGCTTTTTGACGAGTGCGCGGGCGATCGCAACGCGCTGCTGCTGTCCGCCAGAGAGTGCCTTTGGCTTACGGTTTAAGAGATTCTCCAGATGAACCACTGCCGCCATCTCCTCGGCGCGCCGCTTTGCCTCTGCCTTTGGCACTTTGCGGTTGATTAACGGGAACATGATATTGTCCAACACTGTCATATGTGGATAGAGCGCGTAGTTCTGGAATACCAGACCGATCTCACGATCCTCCGGCGCGATCTTTGTCACGTCCGTACCTCCGAATAAGATCTTACCGGAGCTTGGCTCCGTCAATCCGGAAAGCATAAAAAGTGTTGTGGATTTGCCGCAGCCGGACGGGCCTAAGAGTCCTACCAGCTCTCCGTCTGCAACTTCCAGACTCAAAGAATCCACTGCCTTAAAATCACCGTATTGTTTTGTCAATTCTTGAATGGAAATGTTCATAATATCCCTTTCTTCGATAACCCGTTTTTCCTCTGTTCTCTTACCAGATCACTTCAAAGTCACTGTTTGTGATCGTTCCCACCGGAGAATGTTTCCGGATAAAGTCCGCGATCAACTGCGGCATCTCATCCGTCCCTCTCCAAACCACCGGGCATTTGCCAATGGCTTCATATCCGCCCGTTCCCGTGGAACGGTAATCGCTGGCAATCAGGCGGTACTTCTTGTCTCCAAGCGGCGTTCCATCTAAGAGCGTCAGCTCCACCACACGCTGTCCCAGCGGTTTTCTCAAGTCGAACACATAGTGAAGTCCCGCATAGAAGTCGTAATTATAATGCTCAATCTTGGGCTTTAAGAACCGCTCCGATACAACCGGTTGACCGTCCGCCAGGTCAAAGTAGGAGGCGCAGCGTTCCAGAGCTGTCCGGATCACCGTCTCGTCCACTTCCACCATCACCAGCGTGTTGGAGAACAGATACGCGCTGCACACGTCGCGCATGGTGACGCGCTCACCAAATCCCGCCGGAGTGTTTGCAAGGCTGGTGCAGGAAAAATCCGCTCCGGACGAATCCAGCTGAACCTGATTAAAGAGACTCACCAGCTGCGTCCCGTGGCAGGCAAGTTCGATCTTGTCCTCAATCGCCGGGATTGCTTTTGCAAAAGAGCCGATGGGCTGGTCAAGCCACTGCTGCACAGCGTATTCAACCGGAAGCAGCTTCTCGTACACCGGTCGGACGCTCTCTGCGATTTCTGCACTCTTTACGCTCTCCAGATAAGAGTGAATCTCACATTTTCCCGCTTCCTCTTCCAGATGAATCTTGATATATCGGGCAGCGTTTGCCGGAGGCTGTACGGCATGTGTGTTCGCAATCACAGCCTGCGCCACAGCCATATGCTGATGTCCCGTAAGGAGCAGGTTAAAGTCGAGCGTTCTTGCAATCTTGCATGCAAGGTTTTCCGTTGTCTGCGAGAGCAGTTCTCCCGTTGTCAGATCCTCCTCAAAACCGCCGTGGTAGATACAAACCGTCACATCGCAGAGCGGGCGCATCGTCTCCAATGCCTTTTTTAGTGCCGCAATCGGCTCATTGACGCGCAGTTCGCTCAAATGCTCTTTCTGCTCCCAGACATTGACGTACTCCGTCACAGCCCCGGTGATTCCCACCCTGAGACCATTTTCCAGAGTATGCACCGTCCAGGGAACAAACGAGAGCTCCCCGCGCAGATCCTCGACATTTGCACAGACGCACGTCGCCTTCATCGCGCGCAGATAGTCGCGGATCGGATCGTACCCGTGATTGAAATCGTGATTGCCCAGCGTAAAGTAATCACAGCCCATCGCGCCAAATGCCTCTGCCACCGGATGTGCATCAAATTCTTCTTTATGCGAGAGATAATATTGAATCATCGGAGTTCCCTGAAGGCTGTCGCCTCCGTCCAGAACCAGCATATTCTCTCCCTTTGGTTCCTGTGAGGCAATACACAAAAGCCCCGAAGCCTCGGCCGTATTCGCCGCATAGTTGACCGGAAAAACGTGACCATGCGTGTCCGAGGTAAATACAATGTCTAGTGTCTTTTTCATGCTGTGTCTCCAATTTTCATTCTTGTGGGGACAAGAACCGTCACCGCCTGTTCTCTTTTTCGGACGATTCGCCCAATCAGAAGATCCATCGCGTTTTCCCACACATAGTCCGGGAACATCTCAATGCAAGTCGCGTTCCACTTGCTGTGAAGCGTTAAAATGTCGCGATAAAAGACGGTCGCCACATCCTCCGGGACGCGAATCCCAAGGTCGCAAAACGCCTCCATCGCACCTTCTGCAACTTCATCACTTCCAAGAACGATTGCGCGCGCCAGATTCTTCTCGCGAACCATCTGCTGTGCAAGCGTGTATCCGCTCTCCCGGCTCAAATCTCCCACCTTAAAATATCGCTCCTCATACACTCCCCTGCGCTTTAGAGCTGTCCGAAAACTTGCCAGCCTGCGCGCTCCGATCAGGGCGTTTGCGTCCCGGTGCAGACCGCCGATATAGCCCACGGAAGCATACTGTTTCTGATCCATCAGGTAGCTAACCAGATCTTCCACTCCCTGGTCAAAATCCACCTTCACTTGATCGTTCTCGTATCCTTCCTGATCGGAATTGACAAAGACCAGATTGGGGGAAAGTGCCTGCAAGAAGTTGATGTCGCTTCGTTCAAATCGACCAAACGCCATGATTCCGTCCACTTCCTGATTCAATTCCCGATTCAGGCGCACAAACTGCGCCTCGTGCATCTCGTCCAGTTGATCGTGCATCCCAGCCATTGTATAGAGCTGAATGTTCTCCTGACCTGCCCGGATGATCTGCCAGTCCGCAATCCCAATCAGCAGCTGTTTTTTCTCCAACGCAGCCTTCCTCTGCCTGGGTGAGCGATAATCCAGCTTCCTTGCAGCCTCAAAAATCTTCAGACGAACCTCGGGTGTCACAGCGATTGCCTTATCTCGGTTTAAGACTCTGGAAACCGTTGTCATTGAGACATTTGCCATCGCCGCCACATCTTTGATCGTCGCCATCTGTTTTCCCCCTCTCCGATCTTGTGTTGCGATTTCATCTCGATTATAACAGGAATCTCTCAATCTGCAAGATATTTTACTAAAGTTTTACTAAAAATTTTCATAAGATAACCTCACAATTTTTGTTCTCCAGGAATGCTCCGGTTCACGCACAACGCACCGTATCCCACCATCGGATTTGGATACCTATTTAATCCCGGAAACGGGCGCGCGCCGCGAATCAGGTAGGCTTTTAGCTTTTCCCCATAGAGGTAGGGGTCATTTCCCCGCACCATCCCCCACTCCATCAAAAGGGACGCCGCCCCGCTGACAAAGGGCGTTGCAAACGACGTTCCGGTAAATGTTTCGTAACCGCCTCCTGCACGCGGTGCGACAATTCCAACTCCCGGTGCGACTAGATCCGGCTTTGGACTTCCCCCTCTTCGCAAAAATCCTCTGCCGGAAAAGTCCGCATATGCTTGAAAGGCGTCGTCATATGCCCCGACTGAGATGATATGGGCTGCGGTGGAAGGAATAGTGAGTGTGGTATCCGGTTTGGAAGCGAGAAACCGGGTATCCGCACTCAGAATGCTCTGTACAGGAAGCCACAGATCGTACTGCCCCGTCACCAGCCGAATCGGGCGAAGAAGAATCTCCCAAATCCCGCTCTCCACATACGTTTCCCGCCCCAGAAAGTCCAGATAGATCTCCTGGGAAATGCTGTAAGGGCTTGGCGTTCCGTAATAGGCAAGCACTTTCGTTCCGCCAAGAACCAAGGTCTGACTTCCCGGTGTTTTGCGAAACGGGCCGCTGCTCTCACCGGACGGGGCAATGAGGCTTACCTCAAATTCGTCCGCATACGACTTCCAAAGCTGCACGCCAAATCCCGTCTGGTACGCTCCAACGGAAAGTTCCACCCGCGTCTCTTCACCAGCACGGAGCACGCCCGACGTATGCCCCGCGCCGCTTCCCTCATTTCCCGTTCCCACCACGATCGCCACGCGCCCGATATTGGACACATCATCCAGATACGTCTCCAAAAGACTGCTGCCATCGTGCGAGCCGTAAGTGTTTCCAAAGCTCAAATTGATCGCAGTCGGAATCCCAAGTGCCATCGCCTCTCGCACTACACCGTCCACCCCACGCATCAACTGCGTAGTTCCAAAAAATCCCTGCGATCCGAAATTCCCAAGCCGCACCACAAACAGATCGCTCTCCCACGCCACACCGCGGTAACGCTCTCCGCCTGCCCTGCCATTTCCCGCCGCAATCCCGGCAACCGCCGTTCCGTGCCCGCTCACGTCCACGCTGTTCACAAGCGCGAGTCCTGCTTCGCGGCTTCCTGCCCGCAACGCCGCGTTGATCTCCTCTCTTGTGTAGACGCGCCCACTCGGCTGATCCCAAAGTTTTAAGATCCGGCTTGTGCCGTCCGCATTTTGAAAATCGGGATGAAAGTAGTCGATTCCGGAGTCGATGATTGCAACTGCCGTCCCGCGCCCGGAGAGCGCGCCATTTCCCGTTTGAAGCTGAGATAGGCAAGAAGCTGCCTTCGCCGCAAACGCAGCAAAGTACAGCCTCTTTGGTTTCTCAATATAAGTGATTTGCACAAGTCGCGCCAACTGTGCGATCGTTTCCTGCGGCGCGGTGAGAATGGCATATCCTGCCAAAAGTGGTTCTACCCGCACGCCAAGCTTCAAAAGCGGTGACAAATCGCCCGCATAGCGCGCAATCAATTCCCATGTCTCTTCCTTTGAATTGTACCCAACCCGAAGGTTTGGGGACTGTTCCCGTTCATCCGGCGTTGCCTCCAATGCCAGATTCAAAAGGTTTTCTAGTTTTTGATTCTCCACAAAGAACCGCCCGATGTTTTTCTAAAGTGTATGACTATGCGGTTGGAAAAACAACTTGCGCCTGCATTTGCGCCAAAACGCAAAGTTCAGCTGCCTTGAGCGCGTGTTCCTGCGTCATCGCATTCTCGGTGCGGTGGATGCAATCAAGAATCAGCTGCCCAAAGAAGGGATACCCCACTTTTCCGTGGACGTTGAGAAAATGTTCCCCGTCTTTGTCTACCCAAAAGACATTGTCGCTTTGCGGGCTTTTTGCCACGTCCACGAACTTGCGAAGCTCGATGTAGCCCTCAGTTCCAAGAAGGAAGGTGCGCCCGTCTCCCCAGGTCGAAAGCCCGTCCGGCGTCAGCCAATCCACACGAAAGTATCCAGTCGCACCGTTATCTGCAATCAAGGTTGCATCCCCGAAGTCGTCTAATTGTGGATATTCCGGGTGTGCGTAATTGCCAATCTTGCTGTTTGCCACCACGGCGTCCTTTGCCCCGGTAAAAAAGAGGAATTGCTCGATCTGGTGACTTCCGATGTCGCAGAGAATCCCGCCGTACTTGTCCTTTTGGAAGAACCAATCGGCGCGGGAAGCCGGGTTTAGGCGGTGCGGTCCCATTCCGAGTACCTGAATCACCTTGCCGATTGCCCCGCGCTTTACCAATTCGCCCGCGTACACCGCGCTCTCCACATGGAGTCGCTCACTGTAATTGACCATGTACTTGCGCCCGGTTTCTCTGATCGCGCGCCGCACCTCATCCAGCTGTTCCAACGTTGTAAGCGGTGCTTTGTCCACAAAGTAATCTTTTCCAGCCCGCATCACGCGAACGCCAAGAGCGGCGCGCGCGCTCGTCACACAGGCAGCCGCCACCAGGCAGACTTGCGGATCATTTAAGATTGTCTCTTCGCTCTCTGCCGCCTGAACCTTTTCCTGTGGATAAGCTCTCAAAAATGCGTTCACTTTTTCGGGATCCGGGTCATACACCCATTTGAGCGACGCTCCAGCCGCAATCAGACCGTTCGCCATCCCGTAGATGTGCCCGTGGTCAAGCCCGATCGCCGCAATCACAAACTCGCCTTTTTGTACGACTGCTCCCGGCCTTTCCCAGTTATTCATACGTTCCCTTTGCTTTCAGCTTCGCATCCTCCATCATCACCTTTCCCTTTGCGATGACGGTATCGAGCGTAAAGTCGGGACGGATCAGGAGAAGATCGGCGTCGCTTCCGCTTGCAACACAGCCCTTTTGGGGATACAGCTCCAACGCCTTTGCCACGTTGCTCGTAAAGAAGGGCAATGCCTCGGAAAGGTTCATCTGTCCGACTGTGAGCAGGTTCACCAGCTGCTCGTACATACACGCCACGTCCGTGACGCCCATCTGCACGAGATTTCCGGACGCATCGTAGTTTGACCAGCTTCCCTGCCCGTCAGAACTGAAAGTCAGATGATCCATCGGCACGCCAAGTTCCTTTGCCTCACGCAAAATCCCCGGCATCAGTTCCGGCTGTTCCGGCTCGCAGGTGATGTCCATGTATCCGCCCAGCTTTGCCAGCTTAAATCCTTCCAGCGTCAGCTCTCTCGTGCGCGTGGTGTGCGTTGGATGGAAAATTTTGGCAGGAATATCCGTGGTCTTGAGTGCCTCAAAGACGAGATCGAGCTTTCCTTCGCCATCTCCCATATGAAGCGTGATAAATCCCGGCTTTCCGCTGATCATCCCGGCAACCCGCGTGTCGCTCGCCAGGCGAATCAATTCCGCCAGCGTCACATTCGGGGAGCGGTGGTCGGAAAGCGCCAATTTTAAGCCAAGCGTTTCCTGGATAAAAGCGATGTCCTTCTTGACGCTTCCAGTGATCGTCGGGGAGGGAAGCCCGTAAGCTCCACAGAGGTTGTAGGCAGTGATTCCTTCCTCGTTTAACGCCTTTGTCTTTGCCAGAAGATCTTCCACCGTGCGGCTCATGTCATCCGTTCCCAAAAGTCCGACCACGGTTGTGATTCCCGCCTTTAAGATTGCGGAGAGCATAATTTCCGGCGTTCTCGTGTGAAAACTGCCCTCTCCGCCGCCTCCGATGATGTGTTCGTGCTGGTCGATGAGTCCCGGAGTGAGGAATTTCCCCTCCGCCTCAATCACCGTACAGCCCATCGGCGCCTCAATATGATCTGCCATTGCCTCAATCGTACTTCCTGCCACCAAAACGTCCATCACACCAAGACACTCCGGTGCGTAGACCTTTGCCTGTCTGATCAGAATCATCGCCATTCTCCTTTAACGCTTTACTTTAAGAATCCATTTACAATCTGTGCTTCCGCCTCTTCCTCGGTCAGTCCCAGGGTCATCAATTTGATGATCTGCTCACCTGCGATCTTTCCGATGGCTGCCTCGTGAATCAACGCCGCGTCGATGGAGTTTGCCGTCAGACCGGGAACTGCCACGATCTTTGCCTCGTCCATGATGATCGCGTCGCACTCGGAGTGACCGGTGCAGCGGGCATTTCCGTTGATTACGGAGCGGAAGGTCTGAACGGAGGTATCCTTTGCAACGGAACGGCTCACCAGATCGGTGCTGGAACCATCACCGTTTAAGTCGATCTCGTAGACGCTGACCGCGTTCTGGTCGCCGTGTGTCATCAAGCGTTCCCGAACGATCAGCTTTGCATTTTCCTCAAGCGTCGCTCTCGTCACGCGCTCCGTGGAATCCACGCCCTTAATCTGCACCATCTCCATCTCCATCGAGCTGTTCTTCCCAAGACAGACCTCGGTGACGGGGTTTAAGATGCGCTTTCCGTTGCCATCTCCCTCTCCGTAGTGCTTCTCCACATAGCGGACGTGGGAATTTTCCCCAATATAGAATCGGTGAATGCCGTCGTGCTCCGCATCCTGGTCACCGCAGCTGTGGATTCCGCACCCTGCCACGATCACCACGTCGCAATCCTTACCCACATAGAAATCGTTGTATACGAGGTCTTTGAGTCCCGCCTCGCTCACCACAACCGGGATGTGAACGCTCTCGCGCACCGTGCCGTCCTTGATGCGAATGTCAATGCCGCTGACATCCGTCTTTCCGGTGATCTCAATGTTTGCCGTGGAGGCGCGTCCTGCCATCTTTCCGTTTGCGCGGATGTTGTAAGCTCCTTCCGGAACGCCGTGCAGGTCTGCAACCTCTGCCAATATTCTCTCCTGAATCTTATCCATCGCTGTCTTTTCCCCCTATCTCATCTCAAATCGGCTGCACGCATCCACTGCGGCGGATGTGCCAAGAATCTTTGGCAAAATCTCACCTCTTGTCCCGTGATCCGTAATCTTTCCGTCTGCAATCACCACGATCTCGTCCGCAATGTTGAGAATGCGTTCTTGATGGGAAATGATGAGGATGGAACCTTTCGTGTTCTTTCTCATACGCTCAAACACCTGAATCAGGTTTTGGAAGCTCCACAGGTCGATTCCTGCCTCCGGCTCATCGAACACAGAGAGCTTGGACGCTCTGGCGAGAACGGTTGCAATCTCGATTCGCTTTAACTCTCCGCCGGAAAGACTTGCATTGACCTCACGGTTGATGTAGTCTTTCGCGCACAGTCCCACCTCGGAGAGGTATTGACAGGCATCTGCCACCGAGAGTTTCTGTTTTGCCGCAAGACGAATCAAGTCAAGCACTTCCATCCCCTTAAAGCGCACCGGCTGCTGGAAGGCGAAGCTGATTCCCAGATTGGCACGCTCCGTCACGCTCAGATTTGTGATGTCCTGCCCGTCAAACAGAATCCGTCCGCGATCCGGACGCTCGATTCCCATAATCAACTTTGCTGTGGTCGATTTTCCGCCGCCGTTTGGGCCCGTCACAACCACAAACTTTCCGTCTCCAATCGTCAGATTCAGATCTTTCAAAATCTCTTTTTCCCCTTTTTCGTCCCGGACGCCAAAGGAGAGGTGTTCCAATGTCAGCATACCCCTGTCCTCTCTTTGTTTTTTGATGTTTCATAGGACATAATTTCCTATGTACTAAAAAAGCCCCGGTAAAAAACCGGGGCCTTTCTGTCATGCAGAAGAAGGGAGTCGAACCCTCAAGGTATTGCTACCACACGGACCTGAACCG
>Cebus_capucinus_imitator_PRJNA485217_SSR096__coassemble_549_pt1 | contig 14279 bp, 10 predicted proteins | sample Cebus_capucinus_imitator_PRJNA485217_SSR096__metabat2_high_PE_003 | metagenome-assembled genome bin Cebus_capucinus_imitator_PRJNA485217_SSR096 | reverse complement strand
ATCAAACCCCGGAAACCTAAGTTTTGGTTGCTTTTCGAGACCGTTACTTGAGGATACATTTGCCATAATTATTTGCCCTCCACATCAAAGGGGAAATCCAGTCCAAGCTCGTCAAAAAACGGCTTTAACTCTACGTCAATCTCCTTTATTTCGCTCTGGAGCTTACGGATTTCCGCTGCCACTTCGTTCAGATCAATTTCCTCTTCTGGCTCAAAGGTGTCAACATACCGTGGAATATTAAGGTTAAATCCATTTTCCTCAATCTCCTGCATTGTCGCCACATGAGCATATTTGTCCACATCCTCACGACGCTCATAGGTCTCTACAATCTTGTCGGTGTCACATTCTCGGAGAATATTCTGGTTCTTTCCGGCTTCAAAATCATTGGAAGCGTCAATAAACAAGATGTTGTCTGTATTGCTGCCCCGATCTTTCTTTAATACAAGGACGCAAACAGGGATACCCGTACCAAAGAATAAATTTGCCGGGAGACCAATAACTGCATCCAGCACATTTAGCTTCTGGATCAAATGCTTGCGGATCACTTCCTCCGCAGCACCACGGAACAGAACACCATGCGGAAGCAATACAACAGCTCTACCGTCCTCGTCCATATGATGTACCATGTGCTGTATAAAAGCAAAGTCAGCCTTGCTTTTCGGAGCGAGTTTTCCATATTCATTAAAACGAGGATCTTCCATGAAGCTCAAATCCCCTGACCATTTTGCTGAATATGGAGGATTTGCCACCTGAACGCGGAACTTCATGTCACCAAAGTAATCATGCTCTAAGGTATCCCCATTGTAGATGTTAAAGTTACGATAAGGAATGCCGCGCAAAATCATGTTCATACGGGCAAGGTTATAGGTTGTTGAAGTAAGCTCCTGTCCATAGTAGTTGCGTACATTAGCATAATTCTTGAGACGCAGCAAAAGAGAACCGGAACCGCAAGTTGGATCTGCTGCATCTTTCACGTCCGTAAGTCCCAGACAAGCCAGACGGCATAAAAGTTCCGCAGGGCCAGAAGGCGTATAGAACTCTCCTGCTTTCTTACCGGCTGTTGCAGCAAACTGTCCAATCAGATATTCATAAGCATTTCCCAAAATATCAATCTTGGTATCTTCCACGCCAAAGTTGATTTCGTCCAGAGAAGCAATGATTTTTGCCATGACAGCGCTTCGATCTTTCACGGTATGTCCCAGTTTCGTAGAGTCAAGCTGCATATCTGAGAACAATCCGTCAAAGTCTTCCTGAGAATCATTGCCAAGGGTGGACTCCATAAGCGTATTGATTGCTTTCTGTAAGAACTCAATGTCAAAAACACGGTTTTCAACCATCCCCACCATCTTGCGGAACAGAAACTGCGGTTCAATGATAAAGCCCAAATCACGCAACGCCTCTTCTGCAACGGCTTCCTTGTACTCTGCATCAACCCATGCATCTTCATAACTGATGCCATCATCTTTTAGAAGATTTTTCATATATTTTTCTGTACGGTCAGACAGATAGTAATAGAAAATCATGCCCAAAATATAATTTTTAAACTCATACGCCTCCATATTACCACGGAGCGCGTTTGCCATCGCCCAGAGCTTATTACAAAGTTCTTTCTGGTGCGCCTGAATACTGTTATCCATCGTTTTTCTCCTTATTGAAATTTTTCGGTGTGCTGCCTAATAAAGTCTACAATCCGGTTGACCAGAGAGCGCTTTTTTAACAGCGGCATTGGTTTTTCGATACGGTCACGAATGTTTCCTGCATCCATTGTACCAGAAAATTCGTATTCTGAAATAAAATCTGTCAACATTGTGGCATCAATTTCTTCTGTTGTGGCAAAAGCAACGATTTCTTCGCGTTTTGCCTCGTTTTCAAAGTCATTATAAGCAGCATCAAGCTCATCTGCGCTTTCAAGACCCACAACAACACGGTCTAAGAAGGCTTGCAGGATCTCCACTTTACGGAGCAGCTGCGGATTATCCGTTCTGCCCAGTTCTTCCTTGATGTGCTTAATATCGTAATCCTTTTGTTTTGCATCATCAAAATGAATGTTGCGAATCAAGTTCATGATGTACGCGACATTGATACGGTCGCTCTCCATCAGCTCAATACAGAAATCCACATCATTGAGCACAGAAACAACCTCGCGGTCTTTTTTCTGCTTTGCATAAAGCATTAGATACTTACTCTTATAGTCCTGATATTCTTGTTCGCCCATCATAAGAGAATCTCGGTCAAAACCAAACTCAATAAATGTTTGGAGCGACTGCAAATATTTAGTAAGCTCACGGAATGTCTCAACAAACAGTTTCTGCTCATTCTCGTTTTGCATAGTGTCAATATCTGCTGGAGTCTGAGCAATTTCTTTCAGACGTACAACCATTTCATTGTACTTTTCGACAAAGTAAGGATAGCCTGGAACGACAATACCTGAAGTATCCCTGCTTTTTGAAAATAAGGTAAGTGCTTCATCCGTTCTCTGCTTTAGGTTGCGGTAGCAGATAATGATACCGAAAGGTTTGGTCTCCTTCTCAACACGATTGGTTCGTGAGTAGGCTTGCAGCAGGTCGTGATACTTTAGATCCTTGTCTACATAGAGAACAGAGAGCGTCTTGCTGTCAAAGCCAGTAAGAAACATATTTACCACGAGCAAAATATCCAGTGCTTTTGTTTTTTTACCTTTCACCCGATCTGAAATATCCTTATGGTAAGCTGCGAAGGTGTTGGTGGAAAAGTTCGTGCTGTACATTTTGTTGTAGTCGGCAATGATACGTTCCAAGGCATCTCGGCTATGCTCGTCTTTTCCTTCTGCTTCTTCGTTCTGCCCATAAGAAAAAATGCCGCTGATGTTTAAATCGTGCTTAATCTTTTTGAAGATGTCATAGTATTTAACGAGAGCATCTATTGAAGAAACAGCAAAAATTGCTGTATACTGCCGATTCCTCGTTTTTGCTTTGTGGTTCTGGACAATGTGATTGGCAATTAGGGACATTCGTTCATCGGACATATAAAGCTCATTGACATCAATGGCATCTGCCAAAGTAGGATCATCCCAGTCGAAGTCGCCCTCTATTGTCTTGATATATTCCACGTGGAAACCAAGCACATTATTATCGAAAATTGCATCTTTAATCAGATAATTATGAACGCATTCTCCGAACAACATTTCCGTAGTTTGCGTGATTTTACCTTCTACTTTTCCGTTGACCTCGAAGCGAGGAGTTCCAGTGAAGCCAAAGAACTGCGCTTTCTGGAAATGACACACAATATTCTTGTGCATATCCCCGAACTGACTTCTATGGCACTCGTCAATAATAAACACTACCTTTTCGTCCTTGTATGCATCCATGATCCTTGCGTACTGCAGACGCTTGACCGCATTCCCCATCTTCTGCATGGTTGTGACAATGAGCTGCCGATTCTTATCCTGCATCTGTTTTACCAGAACATCCGTGCGATCAGTCGCATCCACTGAGCCACTCTCAAACTTATTGAACTCCTCCGTGGTTTGAGAGTCCAAGTCCTTGCGGTCAACCAAGAAAATGACTTTCTTGATGTTCGGATTTGCCGCAAGAATCTGCGCTGTCTTAAAAGATGTCAGTGTCTTGCCGGCACCCGTAGTGTGCCAGACATATGCGTTGCGTTTGGTAAGCGTCGCTTGCCGAACAAGAGCTTCAACAGCGTACACCTGATAAGGGCGCATCGCCATCAACAATTTATCCGTATCATTTAGAATCATGTAGCGTGTCAGCATCTTAATGATGTGGTCACGAGCCAAGAAAGAAATCGAGAAATCCTTCAAGTTGGTGATACGAACGTTGTTGAAGTCCGTCCAAAAGAAAGCAAGACTATGCAGCATCTCCCGATCTGAATTGGCAAAATATTTTGTGTCTACGCCGTTGGAGACAATAAAAATTTGAATGAAGTGATACAGCCCATTATAAGAGTGTTTCTTATAGCGCATCACCTGATTGACTGCCTCCCGAATATCAACACCTCTACGTTTCAATTCTACCTGGAGCAGTGGCAGTCCGTTGACGAGGATGGTAACATCATAGCGGTTAACGTATTTACCGACTACTGTGGTCTGATGCGTAACCTGAAAGATATTTTTTGTGTGGTCGCTGTCAAAAAAAGAAAGATAAACTTTCGTCCCGTCCTCGCGTTCCAAAACAAACTTATCTCTGAGAATTTTGGCACTCTGAAATACCGATTTGCCTAACATCAGATTCAAAATCCGTTCCCATTCTTTATCTGTAAGCGGCTTGTCCAGCTTATTTGCATTAAATGCTTCAAATTGAACCTTAAAGTTCTCCACCAATGCATCATAATCAGGAATAGATACGGTGTCGTACCCTTGCTTGTTAAGCTGGTCTATAAATTGCAGCTCCAGTTCTGCTTCGCTTTGGTATGCCATATCTTCATCTCCTATACTTGAGGATCATTTATCATCACGCCATTACTGGCGAAATATGCTTTTGCATATCCATTATTCTTTCTCTGTAAATCCCAATATCTCTGCTATCGAGCAATCCCCAGTATTTCAGTCATTGCATTTTCGCCACGGCTCAATTTATAAAGCGTATCATGACTGATTCCTGCTGCTCGCTCTAAGTCGCTCTTTTCATAACTTTGTCAATCAAGAGTTTCCACAGCTTACTGCCATTATGATACCTCTCAATATTTCCCAAACATATTCTCGCGATGTCCTTTTTCATAATAGCAGATTTCGTTCGATTTCTCAAGGAGTATGAATGGAATCCCCAAATTTAGAAGAAATTCAAAAACTTTTATGAAGTCTCCCTCCTGCCTAAATCAGCTTGTTGAAAATGTAAAACGGTTATGTAGGGTGTCTGGAGAAGGAGAAGTGGAAAAAAAAGCGGATATACGAGAGAAGTCTGCCTAATGGAATCCCCAGGTAAAGTTACGCTATCATTTTCCTGAAATTTGTTGACAAATCCCTTTTTTAGAAGTATAATATTGAGCAACAGAACCCGCCACGCTTAGTCTTACTTCGGTAAGAACGCGCAACCCGGCGGGACTTTTTATATACAGAGGTGAATCAATGTATCCATATCCAAAGAAATTTTTATCTGTTCCAGAATTAGTTCAAAAGCTCATGGATTCCGGAATGATAATCGACTCCCAAGATGAAGCCGTATTAGCATTGACAACTATTGGATATTATAGACTAAAAGGTTATAGTTTTCATTATATTGACCCCAATACCAAGAAGTATAGAGCAGGTACAAATTTTTCTGATATTTTAAATTTATATCATTTTGATTCTGAACTATCACATTTGGTGTTCCGTTATTTGTCTCAGATTGAAGTGGCTTTAAGGGCACGCCTTGTCAATGCTCTCCAGATTACTCAAGACGCATTGAGCCTTCATGACCCTTCCATATTCAAAAACAAACAGCTCTATTGGAGTAATCAAGGTACGATTGCTTCCGAAATCAGCCGTTCCAATGATGTCTTCATAGAACATAATTTCAAAAAACATGAAGGGGCAATTCCTCTTTGGGCGTCTGTTGAAGTAATGTCTTTTGGTACGATATCAAAAACCATAAAAAATATGAAAACTGGACCTCAGAGTGCTTTTTCTATATTGATTCAAAACTATAAGTTCAAAAACATCAACGGAAACTTCGTCAATCCATCAAAGGATATGTTTACATCATGGATTCAAGCTGTTTCCAGAATGAGGAATATCTGTGCTCACAATAGTCGTATCTATAATCGTTCCATCAGCACACGACCACAGCTTATCTCCTCTGATACCATTATACCGCACCCTCAGTATAGTGGCTTATATCAAATTATGCTCTCAATGAAGTACCTTCGTCCTACGGACAAATCCTGGATTGATTTCGTCCATGATTTTAAGCAACTATTGCATACGCATACAGGTGTATATGACATCAATAGGATGAACTTCCACCCGATTGGGAAAGGCATTTCAACCTGCCGTCATAAATTTAGCAAAAACACATATAATATGTTTGATAGAACCAATCAAGCCTCTCTTAGATGCTCAAAACGATTGGACTTTCAGGAGAGACATTTTATTTTGTCTCTCCATTTTTCAGCTTTTTATCTATCTTGACTTTCCTGCTTGTTTCCTCTCCTAAACCAAGCAAGAAAGTCAACTTCACCTCCCCTCACACCCCGGCGGGACTTTTCCCTTTCAAAAGTTGCACATTTTCCCGCTCTGTGCTATATTTACCTGCAAAGAGAGCCCCAATATCCAAGATTTGGGGACTTGAGGAGGTTTTGTATGGTTGAACGGTGGAACATCACATTTCCGGCAGAGGACGGGGAGGAAGAGCGGTCGCTCTATGTCTATCTTCCCACTTCTTACTACCACTCTGACCAGAGGTATCCTGTCTTATATATGTTTGACGGTCACAACGTTTTCTTTGATTCTGACGCCACCTACGGGAAATCCTGGAGACTTGGCGATTACCTGGACAACACACAGACACAACTGATTGTCGCGGCAGTCGAGTGCAGCCACAGCCCAAACAATGGACGGCTTCGCGAGTATTGCCCCTACACCTTTTCCGACCCGCAGCTTGGCAAAATCGTCGGCACAGGCGAAGCGACGATGGAGTGGATGAAGCACGTCCTAAAGCCCATGATTGACGAGCGGCTTCGCACGCTTCCCGACCGCGCACATACCTGGATTGGCGGAAGCTCGATGGGCGGATTGATGAGCCTGTACGCGCTTCTTTGCCACAACGAGACATTTTCCAGGGCAGCCGCGCTCTCCCCGTCACTCTGGACAAGCCCCGCAAAAATCAAGGCAATGATTAAGAACGCCAAGATCGGACCGGAGAGTGTTCTGTACCTGGATTACGGCGAAAAAGAGCTCTCCTACCGCGACTCGATGGCAGAGACACTCGGTGCGAGTCTTCGCCTGCTCTTAAAGACGACGATCTGCACCACAAGCCGGATTGTACCGGGGGGAACGCACTGTGAGGCAAGCTGGGAAAAGCAGCTTCCCTTTGCCATTCCGACGTTGACTTACGCAATGTAGAGGAGGGACGAGTATGGAAGTACAATATTTCAAGGAATACAGTCCCGCGCTGAACCGGGACATGGAATACAAGGTTTACGGAAGTAAGGGGCGTCCGATGCTCTTTATTCCCTGCCAGGACGGGCGTTTTTTTGACTTTGAAAATTTTCACATGAACGACACACTCGCGCCTTGGATTGAGTCCGGGCAAATGATGGTGTTTTCGATTGACACGCTCGATACCGAGACGTGGTCGTTCTCAGCAGGCGATCCGCGAACAAGAGCCGAGCGGCACGAAGCCTGGATTCGCTACATCACAGACGAGATGGTTCCTAGAATCCGCCAGATGGCAAATGAGCGAAACGGCTGGAGCGGCTACCCCGGTGTGATGCTTTTTGGATGCAGTCTGGGCGCGGCACACGCGGCAAACCTGTATTTTCGCCGCCCGGATCTCTTTGACGCCCTGCTTGCTTTAAGCGGGGTCTACGATGCGCGCTTTGCGTTTGGAACGTATTGCGATGATCTGATCTATGCAAATTCTCCAGTGGACTACTTACATGGCATGGAGCCAAACCATCCCTACATTGACCTTTACAACAGAAAACGCGCCATCATCTGCACCGGGCAGGGACCGTGGGAGCTTCCCGACTACACCAGGCAGCTCGACACCGTACTCGCTGAAAAGGGAATCCACGCCTGGTTTGATTATTGGGGGTATGACGTCTCCCACGATTGGCCGTGGTGGCACAAGCAGACCGCTTACTTTGTACCGTTTTTACTCTCTGAATAAAAGATAGAAAAAAGCACTGGAGGTATGTATATGAAAAACTTTGTGTTTATTTCCCCGAACTTTCCGACAAACTACTGGATGTTCTGCCGCGCGCTGAAGGAAAATGGTTTTAACGTGCTGGGAATCGGCGATCAGCCGTACGAGGAGCTGAGTCAGAACTTAAAAGACAGCCTTTGCGAGTATTATAAGGTGAGCAATCTCGAAAATTATGACGAGGTATACCGCGGCGTGGCATTCTTGATCTTCAAGCACGGTCCCATCGACTGGCTCGAATCCAACAACGAGTATTGGCTGGAGCGCGACGCCATGCTCCGCACCGCCTTCCACATCACGACCGGATTTCAGGAAAGCGATATGCCGCGCATCAAGTACAAGTCCAAGATGAAAGAGTATTATCAAAAGATTGGTATGCCCGTCGCACGTTATCATATGGTGGATACGATTGAGGGATGCGAGGAATTTATCCAGAAAGTGGGCTATCCCGTTGTGACAAAACCAGATAACGGAGTCGGTGCTTCCCACACCTACCGTCTGACCTGCCGGGAAGAATTGGAAAAGTTTTTTGCAAAGAAAGAACCGGACGTGTCCTATATTATGGAGGAGTATATTTTTGGCGAGGTCAACTCCTACGACGCCATCATCGACTCCCACGGCAATCCGCTCTTTGAAACGGGAAATGTCACACCTTGCTCCATTATGGATATTGTCAACACCAACGACAACTCCATCTTCTACATCTTAAAAGACCTGCCGGACGACACGCGGATTGCGGGACGCGCCACGGCAAAAAGTTTTGGAGTCAAGAGCCGCTTCGTGCACTTTGAGTTTTTCCGCCTCTTAAAAGATCAAAAAGGACTGGGAAGAAAAGGCGATCTAATGGCTCTGGAAGTGAATATGCGCCCCAGCGGCGGCGTCTCCCCGGATATGATGAACTTTGCCCACGACACGGACGTGTACAAGATCTGGGCAGACATGGTGGCATTTGACAAGACAAACGTGGTCGAGGGAAAGAACGCCTACTGTGCCTTTGTCGGGAGAAGAGACGGGAAGCCCTTTGCCATGAACCACGCGGCAATCATGGCAAAGTACGGCAAAAACATCCGCCTCTCCGATCAAGTGCCAAAAGCACTCTCCCAGGCAATGGGCAACCAGATGTATTTGGCGGTCTTCTCTTCCCGCGCACAGCTCGATCAATTCTATGCCGATGTGCTCAAAGAAAAGTAAAACCATTCTCGCGCCGGGGGTCACACCTCGGCGTTTTCATGTTCACGAAACGTTCTCCAGACATTCTCAAAAAAGTCCTCGGTCTGCGGAATCGGGCGCGGTTTTCTCCAGGTAAAACGGCACGTTTCCCCGTCAAGCCGCGCTTCCTGAATCAAACTCTCCTCCTCTCCCTCAATCACGCAGGAAAATGCCTCTCCAAGCGACTCGTGCGCCCGCTCTCCACTCGCATCCAGATAGAGCGCGCTTCCACGGCTCTTCCCACCCATCTCAATATAGTCAAGCATCGCAGACAGGTAGAGTTTCTGGCATAGTAACACGTCCTCTAATCGGAATAAAAGTGGCAATTCTTTTGGGGAGGTAATGTATAAACTGGAAAATGCTTCCAGCTCACTGTTTACGCCTTCCAGCGCGCGGCTGATCCCCGCCTGTTCTCGAATCGCCGCCCCAAAGACGCTCATCCGCTCCCTCGTTCGCTCCCAGACAGCCCGCACGCTCTCATCTTCCGGCTCGTGCGTGTGCAATGCGTTCTCTGCCATCTGCTCCACCACCTTGATTTCTTCCGAGAGTGCGCGAAAGAACGCCGCCTCGTTTACCGGGATCTTGCTTCGCTTTGCCGCAATGTAGCGCGCCGCGCGGTCAGAACCCGTCTGCCCGGCATTGAGCGCGCTTCCGCCCGGACGGCACACGCCGTGCGTTCCTGCCGCCTCGCCGACCGCAAACAGACCTTCCACCCGCGTCTGCCACCAGGCATCCACCGCAATTCCGCCGTTGTTGTGCTGGGCGCAGAGCGCGATCTCAAGCGGTTCTTTTGAGAGATCCACGCCATGATCCAGATAAAAGTTTACTGCCGGAGCGTTCATGTGCTGCAACCGCTCAAACGGCGTTCCAAAGCACGCCCCCGCCTGTTTGAGGTATTCGCCTGCTTCCGTGGAAAGCGTATCAAAATTCACCGCCTCTCTTCTCGGATTCTCACGAAAGTCAAGCCACACTCTGCGCCCCTTTTTCCGTTCCAGATAGACTAAGACGTCGATGATAGAGCTGCCGTCTTTGATCTTTTTCACGTCAAAGGGCCATTGATACCCCTTTAGGAAGAGAAGTGAGAGCATTTTCCCGGTGTCCTCACAGAAATCAAAGAGAAACTCCTGCTCATCCGAACCGTCTGCCGCAGTCGATAGAACTCTCGGAAGCACCTGCATATACGTCCCGGAGACGTTCCAGCGCGGCAAGAGTGATGCAAGCCCATATTGCCACTCCGTCAAGTTCTGACCGGAGGCATTTGCCCGAAATGCGAGTCCCGACGCGCCGCAATGACCGAGCGGGTAAACGCTGTCCTGGTACATTCCCGCCGGGCCGCCCGTCGCAAGAACCACGTTCGCACAGGCAAATGCCAAAAAACGCTGGGAAGAATCCTGCGCGTGCGGCTGATCGAGGCAGAGCAGTCCGCAGACGTTTGAGCTGTCTGTAAGCACGCGAATCGCCTGAACCCCGTCGTAGATTGGGATGTGCTGCTTTCGCACAGCGCGCTCCAACACCTCCGTCATCTTCCGGCTCGTGTAAGGGCCCGCGCTGGAGGCACGTTTTCTCGGATCGTGATCCGTCTTGTAGCCGACATACTCACCATATCCGTTTCTGGGGAAGGGTACTCCAAGATCGGCTAAGCGCAAAAATCCCTGTGCGGAGAGAGCCGCCTCGCAGAGTGCGTGATCTCCGTCCACGCATTTCCCAGAAAACAGAGTCTGTGCCATCTCAAGCACACTGTCGCCCTCACCGCCCCCAAGTGTCAACTTATAATACGTCTGCTTGTCGCTTCCCGCGTTGCGGCTCGTTCCAAGGTTCATGTCCTCCGTAACTAAAACAACATCTTCTTCCCCGTATTGGCAAAGTCGAAGCGCGGCGTTAAGTCCAGCCGCCCCGCTTCCAACCACCACCGTATTGCAATAGATAATCTTCATAACCGTCCCCCTTACAGTCGTTTGATGTGAAATCCTCCGTCCACATCAATGTAGTTTCCTGTGGTGTAGAGGAAATCGTCCCCCGCAAAGGCACTGACCGCCCCTGCCACGTCCTCCGCCGTTCCCCAGCGCGCGATCGGAAACGTTCCCTGCGCGATCAGGCGGTCATACTTTTCCTGTACCACGCTCGTCATATCCGTCGCAATCACGCCGGGACGAATCTCATGGACGAGAATCCCTTCCCCGGCAAGCCGCTCGGCGTAGAGTTTTGTGAGCATTGAGATTCCTGCCTTGGAAACGCAATACTCTCCGCGGTTTACGCTCACCGTCTCCGAGGAACACGAGGAAATGTTGATGATCGTTCCGCGCTTTTTTCCAATCATTTCCTGACCGATCATCTGCTTTGCCACAAGTTGCGTCAAAAACATCGTTCCCTTTGTGTTGATCCCAATCACGCGGTCAAAACTCTCCTCGCTCATCTCCAAGAGATCGGCGCGCGCACTCGGAGCGACTCCCGCATTGTTGACGAGCACGTCGATTCGCCCAAACACCTGCACCGTCTGCTCCACAAGCCGTGCTCGGTCTTCTTTCTTGGAAATATCCGCCTGCACATAGATCCACTCCGTCTGATCCTGCGTCAATAATTCTAGTGCCGCCTGATTTTTCTTCTGCGTGCCCGTGGCAGAGATGACCACCGCAAATCCGTCTCTTCCAAGCCGCCTTGCCACTCCAAATCCGATTCCTCTGTTCGAACCGGTCACAATCGCCACTTTTCTCATCATTTTCCCCCTAAATACTCCCGATAATACGGCATATACGTCTCTGTGTTTCGGATCACGCACCCGGCCGGCTTTCCCGCGCGAATCAAGTCGCCACACTTACCACAGGTTAAGCAGACTTTTTTCGGGTCAAGTCGCCCGGTCTTTTTGATCTCGTTGGCAAACTCCGGATCCGCAAAGGAGAGCCTTCCAAACAACATTCCGTCGCAATACCCCTGCTCCACCGCGCCCGCACTGTAAAGGTCGGCGTATTGGCGAAGATACGACGGCGCGGAGGCAAGAATCGTCAAATCCGGGACAGCCCGCTTTACCTGCCCGATGCCGTCAATCATCCGCGCAATTCCGACAAGCGGGTGCTCATCCGGGATGTATTTTCCCATATCAAAGGGGCGCGTCACATGGATGCTCACATAGGGATTGCCCATCGTAAGGTTGATCAGATCAAGCCCAAGGTCGTGATGAAGCTCTGAGACGAGCCGAATCGGCTCCTCAAGGTTTGGAACATTTCCCTCCCCCTCTTTGACGCCAAATCCCCACGGCCAGGCAAATCCATCGTAGATTCCAAGGCGGGATGTCACGAGAAATGTTTCGTCCTCCCAGACTTTTGCCGCCCGAATCGCATTCTTTAAGAGGCGGGTGCGGTTCTCATAACTTCCGCCGTAGAGTCCCGGTCGGTTGTAGGCACTCGTAAGCTCCGCAAGCAAGTATCCGTGGCAGGACTTAATGTCCACCGCATCAAATCCAGCCTCTTTTGCAAGTTTTGCCGCCTCTCCGAATGTTTCTTCCAGATTTTGTAAGTAGTCGTCGCTCACAATACAGAAATCGTCTGCCGGACGCAGCTTCTCGTACTCCGGGTGGCGGTAGGCGATCATGGGAGCCGGTTTGCCGTCCGGGTTGGAGTAGCGGCCACTGTGGTTTGCCTGCATCACAAGAAACGGTGCGTATCCGTTTTTCTTTCGCCCTGCCTCTTTGATGGCATCGACCATCGCCTTATAATTTTCCAGATTTTTCCTTGTAATCATCAGCTGATGCGCGCTCGAACGCCCTTCCGGCACGATCGAGATCGCCTCAAACCAGATCTGCGCGCTTCCTCCCTCCGCCTCTTTGACGTAGCGGCGGATCGTCAGCTCAGACGGCGAACCGTCCGAGAGCGCGTCCGCCCCCTCCATGGGCGCGATTCCCAGACGGTTGTCAAACGAGAATCCGCGCACGCGAAATCCTTCTTTCAGGCAATCCGTATTCTGTGCAAACGGGATCGTCACCCCCAGCGACTGCGCCCGCGCCTTTAACTCTTCCAATGTCTTGTAATGAAACTTTTCGTGTGCCATTGCTCTTCCTCCATTGCCTTCTCCTATGTTTCACGGTATACTGAGTGCATCATTCCACGCGGAGGCGAACGCATGAATTACACCCACATTCCACAGATCAGCTGCTTTTACAGCGAAGCTATCTCCCCCGACATCCTGCACCCGGCTGCTCATTTTGAATATGAGCTGATCCTCGTCACCGGCGGAAATGCCCGCGCCATCATCGAGGCTTCCTCGTATGATCTGGGGCGCGGCTCGCTCGTCTTAATCAGCCGCCTCGAACGCCACAACTTTCTGATCGCAGACGCGCCTTACTGCCGCTACGTCGCCTCGCTCTCCAGCGAACTGCTCTTAAAATACATTTCCGATCCCCGGCTTCTTGCAATCTTTTTGCAACGCCCCAAAAACTTTCGCCACGCCTTCTCGCTCGAACCGGAGCTTTTTGAGGCGGTGCGTGCAGACTTTGAACGGCTGGTGGCAGAGGACGAAGCCGGACTTGCGTTTTGCGAGATCCAGAGCGTATTTCTCATTGTCTCGATTCTCGTGAGAGTCTATCGCTCTCATCCGGAATATTTTCCGGAAAATGTACAAAATCCGATGTCTGCCCCGGTGCTTGCCGCACAGCGTTACATCAGCGAACATTTCCACCGCAAACTCAACCTTGCCGAAGTCGCCTCCCATTCCTGCGTCAGCCCGCATGCCCTCTCCGGAGCGTTTCGCGACCTGACCGGAGCTTCTTTTAAGGAATATCTCCTGCTGTTTCGCCTCACCGAAGCCAAGAAACTCCTCGTCTCCACGGAATTATCCGTGCGCGAGATCGCAGAACGTGTGGGATATATCAATGTCAATAACTTTGTCAGGCTCTTTGGCGAGCGCGAACGCATCACACCGCTTCAATACCGCAAACAGTTTGCCCTGACTGACTCCATGATACCAAAAAAGACGCGCAAATAAAATCACGAAAGCGGATGAAAAATATACTTTTTAGGATTTACTCTTCTGGTAGGCAATCCGCGTACTTCCATCGGCAATGTGGACGTGACCGCAGGCGATAAATCCTAGTTTTTCGAGCAAATGCTGCATCGGAATATTGTCTGCGTGTGTGTCGATCTTGATGTTTGGCCACTGGGAGTACGCCCAATTTAGGGCAAATGTGGCAGCCCCTTTGGTGTTCGGGGCGGACGCCACACGGTGCACCACGGCATATTC
>Cebus_capucinus_imitator_PRJNA485217_SSR096__coassemble_536_pt1 | contig 14662 bp, 10 predicted proteins | sample Cebus_capucinus_imitator_PRJNA485217_SSR096__metabat2_high_PE_003 | metagenome-assembled genome bin Cebus_capucinus_imitator_PRJNA485217_SSR096 | reverse complement strand
TTGAACAGGAAAACAGCAGGGATATTGATTGCCTTATTTACCGGAGTGCGGATTGGGGAGCTTTGTGGTCTACAAATGAAAGACATCTCACTCACTGACAAGACCATCAATGTCAACAAGACAGTGCAACGCATTTATGATAAGAGGAAAGGTTCGTCCTATCTCAATATAGGGGCACCAAAAACAAAGACGTCCGCCCGGATCATTCCTGTACCGTCCTTGCTTATGAACATCATCAAGAAGTTCTATACGGACAATCCGAATCACTACTTCTTAACGGGGAAGACAAAGCCAACAGAGCCTCGTACATACCGGCAGTTCTTTTCTCGCTTCCTCAAGCGAAACGGACTGCAACAGGTGAAATTCCACGAGATTCGGCATACTTTTGCGGTACGGGCAATCGAAATCCCGGAATTTGACATTAAGTCGCTTTCTGAGATTTTGGGGCACAAGAATGTGTCGTTTACCCTGAATGTCTATGGAAGTGCCAATTTGCAGCAGAAAGTGAAGTGCATGAATCTGCTGAACGATTTGTTGTAATCGTATCAACTTCCAATATTGCAGTAGGGAAGTAAAGAAAACGCCACATCGTCTACTGTATGTTACAGCGTTCGGTGTGGCGATCTGCCCTAATGAATACTAAGAACTGATTGAAAAATACTTTGGGTTGATCAGCCCGGAGATTTCAAAAGAACCAACCCCGCTTCCATCTTTTACGAGACAGAGCAGACGCTATCTATGGTGGCAGAGGAAGTAGAACCATACACCACCCAAAATTGAGAAATCTTCTCTCCTCCACCACCCCAAAAACATTGACTTCTCAGAAGAAAAGTGGGAAAATAACAGTGTTATATAACGCTGTTACAACAAGAAAATGGAGTGCATTCTATGGAAGAGACGGTAAAGGGAACCGTGGACGCGATTCTTACGGCGGGAAAGCAGGAATTTTTGACATATGGGTATGAGAAAGCGTCGCTTCGACGGATCGCGGCAAACGCGCAGGTGACGACCGGTGCGATTTACGGATATTTTTCTGGAAAAGAGGAATTGTTTGAGACGCTGCTTGGCGACGGGCCAAGGCGGCTTTTAGAGATCTATGATCAGATGCACCAGGACTTTAAGGATCTTCCTGAACAGGACAAGAAAGAGGGACTTACCACCGCAACCGAGGAGGAGGTTCCGAAATTGATCCATTTTATCTACGATCATTTTGATGAGTTTAAGCTGCTCTTGTGTTCCGGAAAGCCGGGGATGGCGGAGGAATACTTCGCAAAGCTTGCAGAGATTGAAGAAAAGTCGTGCTGGGATTTTCTTGACGCAATGCGCGAGATGGGAAAAGAGCCGCCGAAGCTGGACGACATTTTTGTGCACATCGTCTGTCGCTCATTTTTCCAGCAAATCCAGGAATATATCACCCACGATGTCCCAAGAGAGCGGGCAGTAGAATGCTCGGTTGTCATGAACCGTTTCCAGCACGCGGGCTGGATTCGGATTACTGGCATCTAAAAAGAGGAGGGACGATATGAAAAACCCCACATTGATGACATTTGCGGGAAAGCATCGGTATTTGACGTATCTTGGGTGCGCGCTTTCCGGACTCAGCGCGGTGATCACGCTGGTTCCGTATCTGTGTATGTGGCAGGTGGTTCGTGAGACGTTGATCGGATTGCCGGATGGATTTTCGGGCGAGAGCCTGGTGCGTTGGGGGTGGATTGCGGTGGCATTTTCCCTGCTTTCCATGATCGTCTACTTTGCCGCGCTGATGTGTACGCATCTTGCGGCATTTCGCACGGCGCGCAACTTAAAGACAGTCGCATTGCGCCATTTAAGCAGCCTTCCGATCGGATATTTCAAAAAAGAGGGAAGCGGAAAATTGCGCCGAATCATTGACGATGGGGCGGGGCAGACGGAGAGCTATCTCGCGCATCAGCTGCCTGATCTTGCAGGCGCGCTGGTGACGCCGATTGCCGTGCTTCTTTTGCTCTTTGTTTTTGATTGGCGGTTCGGGCTGATCAGCCTTCTTCCGATTCTTGTGGGGGCAGCCTTTTTCCTTCGGATGATGGGGCCTGGGATGGAGGAGAAGATGAGCCAGTACCAGAGCGCGCTGGACGATATGAATAGCGAGGCGGTGGAGTACATTCGCGGAATCTCGGTCGTAAAAGCGTTTCAGCAGAGCATTTTCTCGTTTCGCAGTTTCCACGATTCGATTCTTCGATACCGCGACTGGGCAGTTGCGTACACGATTTCCCTGCGCCTTCCGATGTGTGGCTACACGGTGAGCATCAATGGAATCTTTGCCGCGCTGATTGTCGGCGGGCTGCTTCTAATCGGCGACATTTCCCAGGGAAATTCGTACCGTGACACCTTGCTTGACCTGATCTTTTATATTCTGTTTACGCCGATCTGCGTCTCGATGATGGATCGTGTGATGTGGGCGAGCGAGAACGCGATGAAGGCAAAGGACGCGCTGGAGCGGATTCTTGCGATTTGCGGGCAAATGCCTCTGGAAGAACCGGATTGCCCTGCCCATCCAAAAGACGACTGTGTGGAGCTTGTGGATGTATCGTTTGCCTATGAGAAGTCAGGGGAAAATGTCTTAGACCACGTCAATCTGCGCGTGGAGCCGGGGATGATGGCTGCGATTGTGGGTCCATCGGGAGGCGGAAAGACGACACTTGCGAGCATGATTCCGAGATTTTTTGATGTGGATGAAGGGCGGGTCATGATCGGCGGTGAGGATGTGCGTGCAATTGGGAGCGAGCGACTGATGAATCTGGTGAGTTTTGTGTTTCAGGACAGCCGTCTGTTCAAGGATACATTGGAAGAAAATGTAAAAATGGCAAGACCAAACGCTTCCAGGGAAGAGGTGATGGCGGCGATTCGTGCCGCACGCTGTGAGGACATTGTGGAAAAACTTCCGCAGGGACTCCAGACCGTGATCGGATCAAAGGGCGTGTATCTGTCCGGGGGCGAGGTGCAGCGGATCGCACTGGCGCGGGCGATTCTAAAGAATACGCCGATCGTGGTGCTTGACGAAGCTACCGCATTTGCAGATCCGGACAATGAGCAGCTGATTCAACAGGCGTTGGAAACGCTGATTCGGGGAAAGACGGTTTTGATGATTGCACACCGCCTCTCAACGATCTGCAATGCAGACCGGATCTTTGTGATGAAGGATGGGCAGATCAAGGAGCAGGGAACACACGGGGAACTTCTTGCGCGCGGCGGGATTTATCGGGCGATGTGGGAGGAGTACTGCAAGTCGGCAGAGTGGAAGGTGGGGTGAGAGAATGAAGCGATATTTTCAAAAAAAATTTGCCCTCAGCGAGCAGGGAGCGGCGGATCTGAGCAAGGCGGTTGTCGCCTGCGCGCTCACCAACATTGGGCTGTTGCTTCCGATGGGGCTTTTGATGGTGTTTTTGGAGCAAATGTTTCTGCCACTGATGGGAGAAGCGGGCGTCTCGTTTGGGCTTCCTGTTTATCTTTTGTGCTGCGCGCTGCTTTTGGTAATCCTGTTTGGGCTTGAGTATGTGCAATACAATGCGACATTTCTCGCTTCCTACCGGGAAAGCGCGAATATGCGTGTGCGTCTGGCGCAGCGTCTGAGAGAGCTTCCGCTGTCATTTTTTGGAAAACGTGACCTTGCCGACTTGACGACCACGATCATGTCGGATAGCGCGTCCATTGAGACGGCATTTTCCCACTTTATCCCAGAATTGATCGGAGCGGTAGTCTCCACGGTGCTCGTTGGAGTGGGGCTCTGGTGTGTGGATTGGCGGATGGCGATCGCTCTGCTGTGGGTTGTCCCGGTGGCATTTGTCCTTGCCGTTGGAACAAGACCGCTGGTAGATCGGTTGGAGCGAAAAAAGAAGGATGTGATTCTCGCCGCCTCGGATGGGATTCAGGAGTGCATCGAAAATATTCAGGACATTAAGGCGAACAATCGCAGGGAAGCATATCTTGCTGGGCTTGAGGAGAAGCTGCGCTTGTCGGAGAAGATCACGATCCGTCTGGAGTTGTTTAACGGGATTTTGGTGATGGGCGCGCAGATGGTGCTTCGCGTTGGCATGGCGACGACGGTGCTTGTTGGGGCAATGCGCCTTGGCGCGGGAAAGCTCTCGTTCTTGATGTTTCTCATGTTTCTGATTGCGGCGACCAGGCTGTATCTGCCGCTTAGCAGCTCGCTTCAGAACTTGTCAGCCGTGTATTCCACACTCCTTGTGGTGGAGCGGATGAAGGCGATCGAGGAACAGCCGGTGCAGACGGGAACGAAAGAGCCGTTGTATCAGGGATATGATTTGACGTTTGACCACGTTGGATTCGCGTATGAGAACGGAAAAACGGTCTTAAAGGATGTATCTTTCACCGCAAAGCAGGGACAGGTGACGGCGTTGGTCGGGCCGTCCGGCGGTGGAAAGTCCACGGCGGCAAAACTTGCGGCGCGGTTTTGGGATGTGCAAAGTGGGCGGATCCTGCTTGGTGGACAGGATGTGCGCGAGGTGGAGCCGGAGATTCTTTTGGAGAAATTTTCCATTGTCTTTCAGGATGTGGTGCTGTTCAATACGACGGTGATGGAAAATATCCGAATCGGAAAGCGCAAAGCTTCGGACGAGGAGGTTCTCGCGGCGGCAAGAGCGGCGCAGTGCGAGGAATTTGTGAGCAGGTTGCCGGAAGGTTATCAGACGGTGATCGGGGAGAATGGTTCCAGGCTTTCCGGGGGAGAGCGGCAGAGGCTTTCGATTGCGCGGGCACTCTTAAAGGACGCAAACGTGATTCTTCTTGACGAGAGCACGGCGTCGCTCGATGTGGAAAACGAGTCGAAGGTACAGCAGGCGATCTCAAACCTTGTGAAGGATAAAACGGTCCTCGTCATCGCACACCGGATGCGAACGGTTGCGGGGGCGGACAAGATCGTGGTTCTCAAAGACGGCCGCGTCTTTGAGGAGGGAAGTCCGCAGGAACTTCTCAAAAATCCGGATGGAATCTACGCCCACATGGCAAAGCTCCAGACCGAGGCGCAGGAGTGGAAAATTTAAGTAATAAAGGGAGATTCGAACTCAATGAGACGGATCTCCCTTTAGCGTAAGTTACAATAGAAACACTTTTCTTTTATAGAAAATGTTTCCCAATTAGCATGAGAACAAATATGTGGGCAGGATAATAGATGTAGAAAAATCTTTTTAGAGATTTTCCTTTTTCATCGCAATACCAATATAAAAATGGCAAGAAGAGAATCATAAAAAATTGAATAGGATTAAAAAATCCCGTAAATAACCATATATTAGAATATGCAGACAAATAGGAACCAATCATGGACAGAAAAGAGAAAAAAACTAAGATAGCCATTTGTATTGACTTCTTGCCTGCAAAGTACCAAAGGATTCCCATTAAAACAAAGAAGGGGGAATAAGGTACGGTTAGGACATCTGGTAAAAAAATGGAGGCTAAAAGTGAAAAATTTCCCGGTAAGTGCATTGCCATTAACGGAACTACAATAATAGCAATCATCAGAAAACAACAAAACAAAAACGGAAGTGTTTTGCTTTTATGAAAATTGATCATTTTTTCGATCAGGGAAACGAATAGAACAACGTACAAAAAAGTGGATAGAATGCTAAATTGATCGTGGCTTCCAAATAATTCTTCACCGATTGTTGTCGCAAACAATGTAAACAGGCAAATAAGCACATGGGCAGTATACAAGCGGAGTGCGTATTTGACTCTGCTCTTTGTATGAGACAGACTGATTACGGTGACATATAAAAATAATGGAGCGGCGATTCGCCCCAATATCCGCAATGGATTCATATCTATGCGATTATAAAGATATTGTCCAATATGATCCAATGTCATAAAAATAAGACCGAAAATCTTTAGTTGGAAGGTATTGATACCTTTTTTTGAAGATGTCATTTGCTTTTTATTCCCTTTCAACGTGCTCTTTCAGAACTTGCTGAAAGAGCATGTTAAACTTATTTAATTAAACGTACCTGATACAGAATATGAACGACCTAACGGATTAGAATTGAATCTGAAATAATATTTACCACTACTGGATTTACCATCAAGGTCAGATTCTTTAATTTTTACTGTTTTAGAGCTACCTGCATCAATCGTCCATGTACTAACTACGGTTTGAACCAAAGCACCTTTATAGACCAAATCAACACTAATTCGATTAGAGGAGCCAGCCTTAAAAGAAAAAGACCGTCCAACGATATCTGTAAAATAGTAATTGCTATATAATGTAGTACCACTATTAGAAGTACCATTTACTGTATAAGCACCGTTATTCCAGTTCCATTTTGAAGAAGGTTCGCTTGTGCCTCGTGTAATGGTATTAAAAATGAACTCTTCATAACCATTAAAGTCATTATTATAATTTATAGAAGGGATACCCGATGGATCAGTATCAGTTGTTTGAGCTGCAAAGGCAATCGTATCCATAGCGAAAAACATCATAATTGCTAAAACCAATGACATTATTCTTTTGAATTTTGACATAAAAACATCCTCCGTTGAGATTTGCATATAATTATAAATGAAACTTCATTGGAATAATAGATTCATTGGTAACACTCCTTCCTTTACATAAATATCTAGCCGCAAACATATGGTATCATATTGCACAGATAAAATCAATATTTTTTTAAAAAAATATATGATTTGTATAAAGAAAGGAGGTTCTCGCGGCGGCAAGGGCGGCGCAGTGTGAGGAGTTTGTGAGCAGGCTGCCGGAAGGTTATCAGACGGTGATCGGGGAGAATGGTTCCAGGCTTTCCGGGGGAGAGCGGCAGAGGCTTTCGATTGCGCGGGCACTCTTAAAGGACGCAAACGTGATTCTTCTTGACGAGAGCACGGCGTCGCTCGATGTGGAAAACGAGTCGAAGGTACAGCAGGCGATCTCAAACCTTGTGAAGGATAAAACGGTCCTCGTCATCGCACACCGGATGCGAACGGTTGCGGGGGCGGACAAGATCGTGGTTCTCAAAGACGGCCGCGTCTTTGAGGAGGGAAGTCCGCAGGAACTTCTCAAAAATCCGGATGGAATCTACGCCCACATGGCAAAGCTCCAGACCGAGGCGCAGGAGTGGAAAATTTAGAGAGTGAAAGAGGGAAAAAGGCTCGAAAATAAGGGTCTTTTTCCTATTTCTGGAAAATGCGGTCAAGCCTTGTATTTCCTTGCATACATGAGAAAAATTCTAAATAAGTTTCTTGATTTTTCGTGGAAGTATGTTATTATATGTTCAGGGTTAGGTAAGACAACCTAATCCGGTTGCACGTTTGTTTGTTATATTTTTCACGGAGTTTCTGAAAATATAACTTTTTTTTCTGGGACTTCGTGTATACAATGTACATTTAATTTTCAAGGAGGTATTGTTTTATGACAACCTATGACCAGTGGGAAGGTTTTGAGGGCCGTCTCTGGAAAGAAGAAGTAAACGTAAGAGACTTTATTCAGAAGAACTACGAGCCCTATGACGGGGATGAGTCTTTCCTGGCTGATCCTACCGAGGCTACTGATAAGCTGTGGGGGATTTTACAGGGTCTTCAGAAGGAAGAGAGAGCAAAGGGCGGAGTTCTGGATATGGACACCCATATCGTTTCCGGCATCACCTCTCATAAGCCCGGCTACATCAGCGAGGCTGACAAGGATCTGGAGCAGATCGTAGGACTTCAGACAGACAAGCCCTTAAAGAGAGCATTTATGCCTTACGGCGGAATCAAGATGGCAGAGCAGGCTTGCGAGACCTACGGATACACTCCCGATCCCGAGCTGCACAAGATCTTCACTGAGTACAGCAGAACTCACAACCAGGGTGTATTCGATGCGTACACTCCTGAGATGAAGAAGGCTCGTCACAACAAGATCATCACCGGACTTCCTGATACCTATGGCCGCGGACGTATCGTAGGCGACTACCGTCGTGTGGCTCTGTACGGAATTGACTTCCTGATCGAGAAGAAGGTTGAGGACTTCAACAACTGCGGCGACGGCACCATGACCGACGACGTAATCCGTCAGAGAGAAGAGATCTCCAAGCAGGTTCAGGCTCTGAAGGAGATGAAGGTTATGGCTCAGTCTTACGGCTACGACATTTCCCAGCCCGCTAAGACTGCTAAGGAAGCTGTTCAGTGGCTGTACTTCGGCTACCTGGCTGCAATCAAGACCCAGAATGGTGCTGCTATGAGTATCGGACGTATCTCCACCTTCCTGGACATCTATATCAACCGTGACTTAAAGAGCGGCGCGATCACCGAGTCCGAGGCTCAGGAGCTGATTGACCATCTGGTTATGAAGCTGCGTATGGTAAAGTTTGCGAGAGTGCCTTCCTACAATCAGCTGTTCTCCGGCGACCCTGTATGGGCTACCCTGGAAGTTGCTGGTATCGGCGTAGACGGACGTTCCATGGTAACAAAGAACGACTTCCGTTTCCTGCACACCCTGGAGAACATGGGACCCTCCCCGGAGCCGAACCTGACCGTTCTGTACTCCTCCGATCTGCCTGAGAACTTTAAAAAGTATTCCGCAGACATCTCCATCCGTACCAGCTCCGTTCAGTACGAGAATGATGATGTGATGAAGCCTGTATGGGGCGACGACTACTCCATCTGCTGCTGCGTATCTGCTACCCAGACCGGTAAGGAGATGCAGTTCTTCGGAGCTCGTGCGAACCTGGCAAAGTGCCTGCTGTACGCAATCAACGGCGGCGTAGACATGAAGACCAAGCAGCAGGTAGGCCCCGCTTACCGTCCGATCACCTCCGAGTACCTGGATTACGATGAAGTAATCGAGAAGTACGACGTGATGATGGATTGGCTGGCTGGATTGTATGTAAATGTACTGAACCTGATTCAGTATATGCACGACAAGTACTACTATGAGGCAGCTGAGATGGCTCTGATTGATACCGACGTAAGACGTACGTTCGCAACCGGTATCGCTGGATTCTCTCATGTAGTTGACTCCCTGAGCGCGATCAAGTACGCAAAGGTTAAGGCAATCCGCGATGAGGATGGCGTTGTTATGGACTTCGAGACTGAGGGTGACTTCCCCCGCTACGGAAACGATGACGACCGCGCAGACGACATTGCTGTATGGCTGTTAAAGACCTTCCTTGACAAGCTCAAGAAGCGTCACACTTACCGTGATTCCGAGCCCACCACCTCCATCCTGACCATCACCTCCAACGTGGTTTATGGTAAGGCAACCGGTAACATGCCTGATGGAAGAAGAGCTGGCGAGCCTCTGTCTCCCGGTGCTAACCCCGCTTACGGCGCAGAGAAGAGCGGTCTTTTGGCTTCCCTGAACTCCGTTGCTAAGCTGCCTTACGAGTGGGCTCTGGACGGAATTTCCAACACCCAGACCATCAACCCCAGCGCGCTGGGTCACTCCGAGGAGGAGAGAATCAACAACCTGGTACAGGTAATGGACGGCTACTTCGATCAGGGTGCTCATCACCTGAACGTAAACGTATTCGGCACCGAGAAGCTGATCGACGCAATGAACCATCCGGAGAAGGAAGAGTACGCAAACTTCACCATCCGTGTATCTGGTTACGCTGTAAAGTTCATCGACCTGACCAAGGAGCAGCAGATGGACGTTATCGCAAGAACCTGCCACGCATCTCTGTAATCTGAGTGCAAAAGCGTTCTACGACCGAATAAAATCATACGACGGGGAGGATGCCGTTTTACGGTGTCCTTCCCGTTTGCTATTTTTTGTTTCATAGGAATTGCATTCTATGAGACCAAAAAAGCTTGGCTGTGGATCATACTGCGGCGGATTGGAAGAACGCCGCTATGGCGACTCGCCACAGGCGGAGAATCCTGTGAGTAGGATTCTATTTAAGATTCTATTTAAGAAAGAGAGGAAAATGATGATGAACAATCCAATCATTGGACACGTCCACTCCATGGAGACCTTCGGTCTTGTGGACGGACCGGGCGTGCGCTTTGTCCTGTTCATGCAGGGATGTCGGATGCGCTGTAAATATTGCCACAACCCGGAGACCTGGGCGATGGAAGGCGGTGAGGAGTGGAAGCCTGAGGACATTTTCAAGCACATGTACCGCTATAAGAATTATTGGGGAAAGAACGGAGGCATCACGATTAGCGGCGGCGAACCCCTGCTTCAGATCGACTTTGTGACGGAGGTTTTTAAGCTGGCAAAGGCAAAGGGCGTGCACACGACGCTTGACACCGCGGGAAATCCCTTCACGATGGAGGAGCCGTTTTTCTCCAAGTTCCAGGAACTCATCAAGTACACGGATCTTGTGATGCTTGACTTTAAGGAGTATGACCCGGAGAAGCACAAGAAGCTGACCGGTGTGGATAACGCCAACATCGTGCAGATGGCGCGTTTCCTTTCCGACAACGGTGTGGATCTGTGGATTCGCCACGTCCTCGTTCCGGGGCTTACCGATGACGAGCAGGGCTTAAAGGATATGAATGCCTTAATCAAGGAGTTAAAGACCGTAAAGCGCGTGGAGATTCTTCCCTACCATACGCTGGGACTGTTCAAATGGCAGAATCTGGGAATTAAATACCCCTTAGACGGTGTGCCAAGCCCCACAAAAGAAGAGGTTGCAAGAGCGAACGGGCTGTTGGAGATCAAGGAATAATATAAGAAGAGCGATAGTGGCGGGGCGTATGCTCCGCCGTTTTTTTGCTTCATATGTCCTATCGTAAGCAGGATTTTTCTTGCTGCCAAAAGCTACTTGTGGTATAATCAAAGTGTTCTATTGATTCGGAAATGTCAGATCTGGCAACTGGGAAATGTTTCCCGCAAGGCATCGCGGCAGGTCGCCGCAGATTCACAAACGATACGGTTATTGGAAATTACAGTACAGAGAAACAAAGGGGGAATCGGTGAAAATAGAGGTTGACATTTTGGGGCGGTTGTCTTATGATACTATTAGTTAGAACATTTGTTCGGATTGGAGGAAGTTATGGCGAAGGAAGAGAAAGTAATGGTGAATAACCGCGGGATGAACCGCGAAGATAAGATGAAGGCATTGGATGCTGCTTTGACGCAGATTGAGAAGGCTTATGGCAAGGGATCTGTGATGAAGTTGGGCGATTCCGGTGCGAACATGAATATCGAGACGGTTCCCACTGGTTCGATCAGCCTGGACGTTGCGCTGGGACTGGGCGGCGTTCCCAAGGGAAGAATCGTGGAAGTCTACGGTCCGGAGTCTTCCGGTAAGACCACGGTTGCTCTTCATATGGTCGCCGAGGTGCAAAAGCGTGGCGGAATCGCCGGATTTATCGACGCGGAGCACGCTCTTGACCCGGTCTATGCCAAGAACATCGGCGTGGACATTGATAACCTCTACATCTCCCAGCCGGACAACGGAGAGCAGGCGTTGGAGATCACGGAGACGATGGTGCGCTCCGGCGCGGTGGATATTGTGATCGTGGACTCCGTGGCGGCTCTCGTTCCCAAGGCAGAGATTGACGGCGATATGGGCGATTCCCATGTCGGACTTCAGGCGCGTTTGATGTCCCAGGCGTTGAGAAAGCTGACGGGCGTGATCAGCCGCTCCAACTGTGTGGTGATTTTTATCAACCAGCTGCGCGAGAAGGTGGGCGTGATGTTCGGAAACCCGGAGACGACGACGGGCGGCCGCGCGCTCAAGTTCTACTCCTCCGTCCGTATGGATGTGCGCCGCATCGAGGCGTTAAAGCAGGGCGGTGAGGTGATCGGAAACCGCGTCCGCGTCAAGGTTGTGAAGAACAAGATTGCTCCGCCCTTTAAGGAGGCAGAGTTTGACATCATGTTCGGCAAGGGAATCTCCCGCGCGGGCGATATTCTGGATCTGGCGGTAAAGCAGAACATCGTCGAGAAGAGCGGCGCGTGGTTTGCCTACAACGGCTCCAAGATTGGTCAGGGACGCGAGAACGCCAAGCAGTACCTGGAAAACAACACGGAGATCATGTTCGAGATCGAGGGCAAGGTGCGCGACAGCTACGGACTTCCGGCTGCTGGAGAGCCTGTGGAGGCAGGTGCAGGCGTAATCAAGGCAGCACAGACAGACGACGGAGAGTTCTCTGAGGAGGACGACGAGGCATGATCGTGACGTCCATTGTGCCGGTGGACAAGCGCAAGAGCAAAGTCTTCGTGGACGAGGGCTTTGCCTTTGTGCTATATAGGGGCGAGATTAACCGCCTGCACTTAAAAGAGGGCGAGGAACTGCCCTTGGAGACGTATGAGCGGATTGAGCGCGAACTCTTAGACCCGCGTGCGCGTGCGCGCTGTGTGGATCTGTTAAAGCTGTCAGATAAGACCGAGGGGGAGATTCGCTCGCGCCTCTCAAGGGACGGATACCCGCTTGCAGTGATTGACCGGGCGGTGGAAGTCTTATACAAGCACCGCTATCTGGACGACGCCTCGTATGCGACGCGGTATGTGGAGAATGTCAGCATGAGAAAAAGCCCCAGGCAGATTGCCTGGGAACTTCGAAAAAAGGGCGTGGATTCGGAGCTTGCCGCGCAGGCGATCAAGGAAGCGGCAGTGCCGCAGGAGGAGGCCATCCGCGCGCTTGTGAAAAAAAAGACGGGGACAAAGACGCAGCTTGACCGCAAAGAGCGCGAAAAGCTGTTCGCGTTTCTGGGACGAAAGGGCTATTCCTACGAGGCGATACGACGTGTTTTGGGGGAATTTGACGATTTCTGGGACGAGCAAAGCTGAGGCGGAAAATCAGGCGAATACACTTGACACTCTTCTGAAAAGCGTTTAGAATTAGTATGTTGTAATCATTTTCGGATGGTTTGTACAATGAAAACTTAATAAAGGAGGTGCTCCTGTGTTGCAGACAGTGGTGATAGCGATCATCTGTGCTGCCGTTGCGGCTGTGATTGCCTGGTTTGTGTCCCGCTCTTATGAGAGAAAACAGTATGCTCAGAAGGTAGGAAGTGCGCAAGACCGAGCCAAGAAGATCATAGATGAAGCGTTAAAAACTGCGGAGACAAAGAAGCGAGAAGCTCTCCTGGAAGCCAAGGAAGAATCCTTAAAGACGAAGAATGAACAAGAAAAGGAAACCAAGGAAAGAAGAGCGGAACTTCAGCGTTACGAGAAACGTGTGCTGAGCAAGGAAGAAAACGTCGAAAAGAAAGCGGATGCCCTGGAGAAGAAGGAAGCCGATCTGGTCAGAAGAGAGAATATTCTGATCAAGAGAAGTGCGGAGGTAGAAAGCCAGTACGAACAAGGCATACAGGAATTGGAACGGATATCCGGTCTGACCTCCGAACAGGCAAAGGAATATCTTCTGAAGTCTGTTGAGGACGACGTAAAGCATGACACTGCAAAGCTGATCAAGGAACTGGAGAGCAAGGCAAAAGAGGAAGCGGACAAGAAGGCGAGAGATCTTGTGGTGACGGCGATTCAACGCTGCTCCGCGGATCATGTGGCAGAGACGACGGTCTCTGTGGTACAGCTTCCCAACGACGAGATGAAGGGGCGGATCATCGGCCGTGAAGGCCGAAACATCAGAACCTTGGAGACACTGACGGGTGTGGAGCTGATTATCGACGATACGCCGGAGGCAGTGGTTCTGTCTGGCTTTGATCCGATTCGCAGAGAAGTTGCAAGAATCGCTCTGGAGCGACTCATTGTGGACGGGCGAATCCACCCGGCCAGAATCGAGGAAATGGTAGAGAAGGCACAGAGAGAAGTCGAGTCCAATATGCGGGAAGAAGGCGAAGCAGCCTGCCTGGAAGTTGGAATCCACGGGATTCACCCGGAACTGATCAAGCTTCTTGGACGGATGAAGTTCCGTACCAGCTACGGTCAGAACGCATTAAAGCACTCCATCGAGGTGGCGCATTTGTCCGGACTTTTGGCATCCGAGCTTGGTCTTGACGTGCGTCTGGCAAAGCGTGCCGGTCTGTTACATGACATCGGTAAGTCCGTTGACCATGATATGGAAGGAACTCATGTACAGCTTGGTGCGGAACTGTGTAGAAAGTACAAAGAGTCCGCAACTGTGATCAATGCCGTCGAGTCCCATCATGGCGACGTGGAGCCGACCAGTCTGATCTCCTGCGTGGTTCAGGCAGCAGATACCATCTCTGCGGCAAGACCCGGCGCGAGAAGAGAGACACTGGAGACATATACCAACCGATTAAAACAGTTGGAAGATATTACCAACTCCTTCAAGGGAGTCGAGAAGTCCTTTGCTATTCAGGCAGGACGTGAGGTTCGAGTCATGGTAGTGCCGGAACAGATCAATGACGACGACATGGTACTTCTGGCCAGAGATATTTCCAAGCGCATCGAGAACGAGCTGGAGTATCCCGGACAGATCAAAGTAAATGTGATTCGAGAGTCACGCGTGACGGATTACGCAAAATAAGATTGGAAGACAAGACGCTTCCGATCCACAAGCGATTGTGGGTCGGGGGCGTTTGTTCATTTCATAGGAAATTGCATCCTATGAAACGAAAAATGCTTCGCTATAAATCGCACTGCGGCGTAGAGGAAGGATGTCGCTATGGCGACCCGCCGCAGGCGGAGAATCCTGTGTCCAGTTTCTTTCGAGAAGCGTAAGGAAAACGTTATTGACACCAAAAGCGAAAGTGAGTAAAGTTAAGGTATCAAAACAGAGGACGGAAGGGGTATAGCATGGAGAAAAACAGAAAAAAACGGATCGCTGCGGTG
>Cebus_capucinus_imitator_PRJNA485217_SSR096__coassemble_513_pt1 | contig 15058 bp, 12 predicted proteins | sample Cebus_capucinus_imitator_PRJNA485217_SSR096__metabat2_high_PE_003 | metagenome-assembled genome bin Cebus_capucinus_imitator_PRJNA485217_SSR096 | reverse complement strand
CGTTGCCATACAAATCTTTCTTTGTCTGGGCGAGTACATTTGAGTATCACATTCAAGAAGTTTACGGGGACAAACCTGGTCGATTACATTGCGACAGTCAAGATTGACCATGCAAAAGAGCTGATCGCAACGCACAAATACCTGATGTACGAGATCTCGGATCTTCTTGGGTTTGACAACCCGTACTATTTTAGCAAGGTTTTTAAGAAAGTGACGGGAGTTTCGCCCCGCGACTTTGAGAAGCAAAGCGGCGCATAACATTTTCCACCACATAGAAAAGCCTGAACCATCCGCGATTCAGGCTTTCTCTTTACATGATCTATTTACTTATTTTACCAGCAAAGACGTTCCGGTCATCTCCTTAGGCTGCTCCAGACCCATCAGCTCCAACAGAGTGGGAGCGATGTCGCAAAGCGCGCCGCCCTCTCTCAGCTTGTAGGAAGGATCTGCGTTCACCAGGATAAAGGGAACGGGGTTGGTGGTGTGTGCGGTCCAGGGCTCACCCGTCTTGTAGTCAACCAGCTGCTCCGCGTTTCCGTGGTCTGCACAGATAAACATCACACCGTCCACCTTCTTCAATGCCTCAACTGCGCGTCCCACGCACTCGTCCACGGCCTCGATTGCCTTGATTGCGGCAGACTCCACGCCCGTGTGTCCAACCATGTCGGGGTTTGCGAAGTTGATGATGATGGTGTCGTACTTGCCGGACTCAATCGCCTCAACCAGCTTATCGCATACCTGGGGCGCGCTCATCTCAGGCTTTAAGTCGTAGGTTGCCACTTCCTTGGGAGAGGGAACCAGCACGCGATCCTCGCCGGGGTTTGGCTCCTCCACGCCGCCGTTGAAGAAGAAGGTTACATGAGCGTACTTCTCGGTCTCAGCGATGCGAACCTGTGTCTTGTTGTTGGCTGCCAGATAAGCACCCAGCGTATTCTCGATGCTCTCCTTGCGGAAGGCAACCAGCTTGTTCTGGATCGTCTCATCATAATCCGTGAAGCAAACGTATACCAGATCCAGCTTCTCGCCGCGCTCAAAGCCGTCAAATGCCTCGTCACAGAACGCTCTGGTGATCTCTCTTGCACGATCCGGGCGGAAGTTGAAGAAAATAATGGAGTCGTGGTTCTTGATGGTTGCAACGGGCTCGCCGTTCTTTACCACTGCAAAGGGAACAACGAACTCATCGCTCTTTCCGTCGTCATAGGAAGCCTGGATTCCGCCAGTCGCGCTCTCTGCCTTCTCGCCGATGCCCTTTGTCATCACATCGTATGCCATCTGCACACGGTTCCAACGGCTGTCACGATCCATCGCATAGAAGCGTCCCATCACGGACGCAACCTCGCCGACACCGATCTCAGCCATCTTTGCTTCCAGCTCCGCAACGAACTCCTTGCCGGACTCAGGAGGAGTGTCACGACCGTCTAAGAAGCAGTGAACGTACACCTTCTTTAGGGCGTTTCTCTTTGCCAACTCCAGCAGTCCGAAGATGTGGGTTAAGTGGCTGTGCACACCGCCGGTGGATACCAGACCGAACAGGTGCAGCGCGGAATCGTTCTTCTTGCAATTCTCAACGGCTGCCAAAAACTCCTTGTTCTCGAAGAAATCTCCATCCTGGATGGACTTGGTGATACGGGTCAGATCCTGATAAACCACGCGGCCCGCGCCCATGTTCATATGTCCAACCTCAGAGTTTCCCATCTGTCCGTCAGGCAGTCCAACGAAAAGTCCGCTCGCCTGTCCATGCACAAAAGGATACTCCTTCATCAGGCTGTCCATCACAGGAGTATTTGCCTCATAGACCGCATTGTGCTCGTGAATCTCGTTCAGACCGTAGCCGTCCAGAATCATCAGTACAGTTGGTTTCTTGCTCATTTTCAATTCTCCTATAACTGGGAAATGCCTCTTGTGCCGGAAAGCGGCCTAAGAAGCATCCCCCGTAACGAAATCTTATTTATTGTAGTTTACGATCTTTCCAAAGTCGGGCTTTAAGGAAGCACCGCCAACCAGACCGCCGTCGATGTTTGCCTGTGCAAACAGCTCAGGTGCGGAGGAAGCGGATACGGAGCCGCCGTACTGGATGCGGATCGCCTCTGCGGTCGCCTCGTCGTATACCTCGCCGATGCAGGCACGGATTGCCGCGCAAACTTCCTCAGCCTGCTCGGTGGTAGCCACCTTGCCGGTTCCGATTGCCCAGATAGGCTCGTAAGCGATGACAGCTGCCTTTGCCTGATCTGCGGTCACGTTCTGGAACGCGATCTTGATCTGCTGACGGATCCAGTCGATGGTGATGCCCTGCTCTCTCTGCGTCAGGCTCTCGCCGCAGCAGATGATGGGGGTTAAACCATGCTCGAATGCCTTTAAGACTTTCTTGTTCACGGTCTCGTCCGTCTCAGCAAAGTACTCTCTGCGCTCGGAGTGACCGATGATTACATACTTTACGCCAGCGTCAACCAGCATATTGGGGGAAATCTCACCGGTGAAGGCTCCCTTCTCCTCAAAGTACATATTCTCTGCACCAACCTGGATGTTGCTGCCCTTTGCGGCCTCAACAACGGGGATGATGTCGATTGCGGGAACGCAGAAAACAACGTCCACATCATCATTTGCAACAAGGGGCTTTAACTGGTCAACCAATGCCACGGCCTCAGAAGGGGTCATGTTCATCTTCCAGTTGCCTGCGATGATCTTCTTTCTTGACATAGGTTTGAATCTCCTTTTATTGGAAAATGATTACTTATTGTCAGCAGCCTCTACGCCGGGCAGGCTCTTTCCCTCTAAGAACTCCAGGGATGCGCCGCCGCCGGTGGAGATGTGGCTCATCTTGTCAGCAAATCCCAGCTGGTTTACTGCTGCTGCGGAATCGCCGCCGCCGATGATGGTGGTTGCCTCGGTCTCTGCCAGAGCCTTTGCTACTTCGATCGTACCAGCTGCCAGAGTGGGGTTCTCGAATACGCCCATCGGTCCGTTCCATACAACGGTCTTAGCAGTCTTTGCAGCCTCAGCGTACAGCTGTGCAGTCTTAGGTCCGATGTCCAGACCCATTACGTCGTCGGGAATCTCGTCAACGGAAACGGTCTGAACCTCGATCTCAGCGTCGATGGGGTCGGGGAAGGAAGCAGCTACAACAGCGTCAACAGGAAGCAGCAGCTTCTTGCCCAGCTTCTCAGCCTTCTCCATCATCTCGCGGCAATAGTCTAACTTGGTGTCGTCAACCAGAGACTTGCCGATGCCCTTGCCCTCAGCCTTTAAGAAGGTGAATGCCATACCACCGCCGATAATCAGGGTATCGCACTTCTCCAGCAGGTTGGAGATTACGTTCAGCTTGTCAGCAACCTTTGCGCCGCCCAGGATTGCAACGAAGGGTCTTACGGGGTTCTCAACAGCATTTCCCAGGAAATCAATCTCTTTCTGCATCAGGTAGCCAACTGCGTTGGTGCCGCCCTTCTCAGTGATGAACTTGGTTACGCCGGCAACGGAAGCGTGTGCTCTGTGGGAGGAACCGAATGCGTCGCAAACGTAATCGTCAGCCAGGTCAGCCAGCTCCTTGCTGAACTCCTCGCCGTTCTTGGTCTCCTCAGCACCGCGGAAACGGGTGTTCTGAAGCAGAACCACATCGCCATTGTTCATCTCAGCAACTGCCTTGGTAGCTGCCTCGCCGGTTACATGGTAATCGGAAACGAAAACAACCTTCTTGCCCAGCTTCTCGGACAGACGCTCTGCAACGGGAGCTAAGGACTCACCCTCGTTGGGACCATTCTTTACCTTGCCCAGGTGAGAGCACAGAATCACTTTCGCCCCCTCGCCGGTCAGCTTCTGGATGGTGGGCAGAGCTGCAACGATACGGGTCTCATCAGTGATCACACCGCCCTTTAACGGTACGTTGAAATCGCAGCGTACCAGGACTCTCTTGCCCTGTAAATTCTTCAGATCATCAACGGATTTCTTGTTTAACATAATAACAATCTCCTCTCTTTGTCACGGTTGTTGTTTTCGCCGTATAGGATATTTTCCCATCCGCCGCAGTGCGATCCACAGCGGAGCGTTTTTCGCTTCATAGGACGCTATTTCCCATAATGCTAAAAAGGGCCCGGTCCTAGCGACCGGACCCTTTTATGAGTCTCAATATTAGATCTCTGCGAAGTACTTAATGGTTCTAACCATCTGGCTGGTGTAGGAGTTCTCGTTGTCGTACCAAGAAACAACCTGAACCTCATACAGATCATCGCTGATCTTAGAAACCATGGTCTGAGTAGCATCGAACAGGGAGCCGTACTTCATGCCGATAACGTCAGAAGATACGATCTGATCCTCGTTGTAGCCGAAGGACTCAGAAGCAGCAGCCTTCATAGCAGCGTTGATGCCTTCCTTGGTTACGTCAGCACCCTTAACAACAGCGGTCAGGATGGTGGTGGAACCGGTAGGAACGGGAACGCGCTGTGCGGAACCGATCAGCTTGCCGTTCAGCTCAGGAATAACCAGGCCGATTGCCTTAGCAGCACCAGTGGAGTTAGGAACGATGTTTGCTGCGCCAGCGCGTGCTCTTCTCAGGTCACCCTTTCTGTGGGGGCCGTCCAGGATCATCTGATCGCCGGTGTAAGCGTGGATGGTGCTCATGATACCGCTCTGGATGGGAGCGTAATCGTTCAGAGCCTTTGCCATGGGAGCCAGGCAGTTGGTGGTGCAGGATGCAGCGGAGATGATGGTGTCATCTGCGGTCAGGGTCTTCTCGTTTACGCTGTAAACGATGGTCTTCAGATCGTTGCCTGCGGGAGCAGAGATAACAACCTTCTTCGCGCCAGCGTCGATGTGAGCCTGAGCCTTATCCTTAGAGCAGTAGAAGCCGGTGCACTCCAGAACTACGTCAACACCGATCTCACCCCAGGGAAGGTCAGCAGCCTTGGGCTCCTTGTAGATGGTGATGGTCTTGCCGTCAACGATGATGCAGCCCTCGCCAGCCTCTACGGTGTGCTTGCCCTCGCCGATATGTCCAGCATATCCGCCCTGAGCGGTGTCATACTTTAACAGATGAGCCAGCATCTTGGGATCGGTCAGGTCGTTGATCGCAACTACCTCATAACCCTCTGCTCCAAACATCTGGCGGAAAGCCAGGCGGCCAATACGTCCGAAACCATTAATCGCAACTTTTACTGCCATGATTCAAAACCTCCTAAGATTGTTAAAAAAATATTTTGGTGACTTGCTCCCGCCACCTACGAAAAAATCATTCACTGGATGATTTTTCTGTAGAGGTAGGGGCTTCTCGCTCAACGATGCTAACGCGCCGAGTATCAACGAGCTACCCCCGTGAGTCCCACGGTTCTTTTTTGTTTCAGCAAAAAATCCGGCAAGACCGGTACGCAATTCATCCCACCGCTTTAGAAGCAGGAGACTTCTTGCTGAATCATGTTAAATATTAATCAACCTTTTTCTATTCTAATCACTTTTCCCTGAATTGGCAAGTCCTTTTTTATTTTTTTCCGTTTTCTTACCATGTTTTTTTTGCGAGTGCCTCGCCGACGTCCTTTTGAAACTGCTCCCAAGCGTCCTCATGCTCAACATAGTACTTTGGGCAGAGTTTTCCGTTGACGTCATAGTGGCGCAAGAGGTCTTTTTGCGTGAGCTTTAGCTGGCTGCACAGCGCGGCGGTGAGCTTGACCAGCGACTCATACGTCGCGTCGTTAAACTTTCCGCTCTCATCCGGGTGGCACGTCTCAATCGAGATGGTGTCCGCATTTCTCGGTGCGGCAGCGTAAGCCATCTCGTCCACCGGGATGCACTGGATCACCTCCCCGTCCAGTCCGACGACAAAGTGCGCGCTCGCCGAAGTTCCTCCTGTCTGCGGATCCTGATCCGCCAGAGAGTCAAAGTAATCGCGGTTCTGGCGCGCCGTGCTTCCAGGATTTGCCACATAGTGGATCACGATGTTGTTCACGCGGTTCATCGTCACATCCGGGCGCGAGAAGAGATTCTTTCTAAGAAAATCCTGCTCCACCCACTTTGGAATCTCCACCGCCTTTAAGTCCACGGTGTAAGCCGGCTCATACCCCCACCGCGCCCAGCCTCCTCCAAGCCCTGCCCCAGCTCCCAGCAAAAACGCCAAGATGAGCAGCAGCGGGGAAATGCCTCTCCTTCCCTTTCTGGAGCGCGCCTGCCTGCTTCTCTCCTCTTCGTTTTCTTTTGTTTGCATAAAATGCTTCCCCCTCTTTCGTAGTCCCCTCATTTTACCATCATCCCTCTCAAAAGACAATGTGCGGAGGAAGAGTCTTTCGTTTTTACGCGAAAGTACAGGTTTCGTTAAGGAATCCTTCAAGATTTTTATGATTTCTTTACTCTGCGCTCAAACTTTAGACACATTTTCTATCTATACTAATACTCGTAACAAGGCAGAGACCTTTTCAGATAAAACGTTTTTCATACCTAGTGTCGGCAGGCAAACCTGCCGACCCCTCCTTTACCAGTAAAAGCAGTCAGAGGCTTTTTACATATGATACTCATACAATAAGCCGTCAGGATTTACAGTAGGTAGGTCTTGGCGGCTCTACCTATTTCCAGAATTTTTATAGAAAACTCCTTCCTTCACAGACTTCTCATAGATTGTTCACAAAATCGTTACAATTTGCTCAATTTTTTCTCACATCTTTTTCCTATACTAAATCATGTAAGAAGTATTGCTAATGCTGACAAGACTTTTTTTCATAATACTCCGGCCGACAGGTTTTCCTGTCGGCCTCCTCCTTTTTCCGCAAAAGTCTATTTACAAAATCAGAATTTTCGTGTATAATGAAAAAGTTCAATTTGCTCAGGAGACGTAGCGAAGCGGTCGTAACGCGGCGCACTCGAAATGCGTTTATCGGTTTGTCCCGGTACGAGGGTTCGAATCCCTCCGTCTCCGTCAAAAGACCTGCTAACTCGAAGTTGGCAGGTCTTTTTTTGTTTCGTAAGAAACTACATCCTATGGATCACACTGCGGCGGATTGGAAGAATGTCACTATCGAATCGTTCCGCCCCCGACCACATAGTCGCCGTCGTAAAACACCACAGCCTGTCCGGGTGTGACTGCGCGCACCGGTTCCTCAAACACGCACTCCGCAAGATCTTCCCCGATCATTCGCACCGTGCAAAACGCCCCCTTGTGGCTGTAACGGATCTTTGCGAGCACGCGCATCGGCTCCTCGCCAAGTCCCTCAATCGCCATCCAATTTAAGCGGTCGCACGTCAGCCGATCCGTAAACACATCCTCTGCCTCGCCGATCACCACCTCGTTCGTCTCCGGTCGGATTCCGGTCACAAACACTGGATGCCCCATCGCCAGGTTTAATCCCTTTCGCTGACCGATCGTGTAGCGGGTGATTCCCTGATGTCTGCCGAGAACATTTCCCTCTTTATCCACAAAATTCCCTTCCGGAAAATGTTTCCCCGTGTACTCCTCGATAAACGCCGCATGGTCGTGATCCGGGATAAAGCAGATCTCCTGACTGTCCGGCTTGTTTGCCACGCACAGCCCCAGCTCATCGGCGATCTCCCGAATCTGATCTTTGCTGTAATCACCAACCGGCATCAGCGTCCGCGCCAGCTGATTCTGCGTCAGGTTATAGAGCGCGTAAGTCTGATCCTTTGCATCCGTCGCCGAGCGGCGAAGCGCGTAACGCCCATTTGGAAGCTGCTCCACCCGCGCATAATGCCCCGTCGCAATGTAATCCGCGCCGAGCGCGAGACTGCGCTGCAAGAGCGACTCCCACTTCACATACCGGTTGCACGCAATGCACGGATTCGGCGTGCGCCCCGCGGCATACTCCTCGACAAAGTAATCCATCACGCTCCCACGAAACTCCTCTTTGAAGTTCATTACATAGTAGGGAATCCCCAGGTTCATCGCCACACGCCTTGCATCATCCACGGCACTCAGGCCGCAGCAGCCGCCCTGTTCCTCCACAAACGACTGCTCCTCATCCTGCCAGATCTGCATGGTCACGCCGATCACGCGGTACCCCTGCTTCTTTAATAAATACGCTGCCACCGAGGAATCCACGCCCCCGGACATTCCAACCACAACTGTCTTTTGACTTTCCATCTAATTCCTGCTTTCCAAAAATTTTTCGTACAATACAGACTGACCGCGCAGCTCTTTTGCAATCTCCCGGATGCAATCCGCCGCCCGATCCACGTCCTCAAGTGTCGTATCATGCCCCAGCGTCAAACGGAGCGAACCGCGCGCCGCCTCATTCGGAAGCCCCATCGCCAGAAGCACATGGGAAGGGTCAGGCGAACCAGAGGTACACGCCGAACCGCTTGAGGCGCAGATTCCTTCCATATCGAGGCGAATCACCAAAATCTGTCCTTCCAGAAACTGGAATACAAAACTCGCGCTCCCTGGAAGCCGCATCTTGCTCGACCCGGTCAGCCTCGCATACGGCACTTCCGTGAGAATCCGCTCAATCAAGTGATCGCGCAGACGGCCCTCCCGTTCCATATTCTGGGAAAGTTCCTCCATCGCAAGTTCCACAGCCTTCCCGAAGCCTACAATGCCCGGAACATTTTCCGTTCCCGCACGTCTCCCTCTCTCCTGCGCGCCGCCATGCACAAACGAGCGCAGCTTCACACCGCGGCGGATATAGAGAAATCCCACGCCTTTCGGGCCGCCCAGCTTGTGGGCACTCGCGGAGAGCAGGTCAATGTTTTGCGCCTGCACGTCAATCGGGATATGGGCAAATGCCTGCACCGCATCGGTGTGAAAGAGAATACCGCGCGATCTCGCAAGCGCGCCGATCTCCTCGATCGGTTCAATCGTCCCCACCTCATTGTTGGCAGCCATCACCGAGATCAGAATCGTGTCCGGGCGAATCGCCTCCTCCACGTCTTTTACACGGACGAATCCATTCTCATCCACATCCAGATACGTCACCGCAAAGCCGCGTTCTTCCAGATATTTACAAGTGTGCAGCACCGCGTGATGCTCCACCTTTGTCGTGATGATATGACCGCCGTCCTTGCCATAACTCTCCGCAATCCCGGTCAATGCCCAGTTATCCGCCTCGCTTCCTCCGCCCGTAAAGTAGATCTCATCCATCCGCGCGTGAATGCTCTTTGCGATCGTCTCCCGCGCCCGCATCATCGCCTCCCGCACCGGAGCGGAGAACTCGTAAACGGAAGAAGGATTTCCATAATATTGCGTAAAATAAGGAAACATTGCCTCTGCCACCTCGGCGCGCGTCCGGGTTGTCGCGGCATTGTCCAGATAAATTGTCTTTGCCATATCAAAACCACCTTTACAGTTTGCTTTCTTATTATATCTTTTGCAAGCCGCCTTTTCAACTGAATTCTAACTACTCCATCTTATGTATATTTATAGTAATAATTGACTCACCCGGAGGTGCGTATGCGCCTTTTTCAAATGAGCAGTCCGGGACTTTCCCATAACAGACGCGCATTTTTAACCGGCGCGCTGCTCTTGTCCGGCACGGGCGTCTTTTGTCGCGTCCTGGGATTTTTCTATCGGATCTTTCTCTCAAGAACCATCGGAGCGCAGGGACTTGGGCTTTACGGCATGGTACACCCGGTGTTTGGAATCTGTTTTTCCCTCTGCGCCGCCTCGTTTCAGACCGCGCTCTCCCAGTACGCCGCCGCCAACCGAAACCGCGGGCGGGAAGCATTTTCCTGCTGTCTGATCCTCTCCTTTGGGATCTCCCTGATACTCGCCGCGCTTTTGTGCCTCTTCGCGCCACAGATCGCCGAACATTTTCTGCTCGCACCCCAATGCGCGCCATTTTTGCCCTTTCTCGCGCTCTCCCTGCCCTTCTCGGCAATCCACGCCAGCGTCAGCGGGTATTATTATGGAATGCAGCACGCAAAAGTTCCCGCCTTCTCCCAGGCAGTCGAGCAGATCATCCGCATGAGTTTTGTCTTTGCACTCGCCGCACTCTGGCAGTCGCAGGGACGGGAATTGACCGTGACTCTCGCACTCTGCGGGCACTTGATCGGCGAGGTCGCCTCCGCCGCCTTTACCGCGCTCGCACTCTTTTTGGTACCGCCAAAGTCTCAGTCCGAGCCAACCTCCCCGATTCGCTCTCACTTTCGCCCGCTTCTCTCCCTTGCCGCTCCCCTAATGGCAAGTCGGCTGATTCTCAATCTCCTCGGAAGCCTGGAATCGGTCTGTATCCCCAACCGCCTGATTCTCTTTGGTTTCACCAACGAGGAAGCCTTTTCCCTCTACGGCGTGCTCACCGGGATGAGCCTTCCCTTCATTCTCTTTCCCAGTGCCTTCACAAACTCCGTCGCCGTATTGCTTCTTCCCGCCGTCGCCAAGGCGCAGGCGGAGCGAAACGACGCGCAGATCTCGCGCGTGATCACAAACTGCCTGCGATGCAGCACCTATATGGGCGCGCTCTGCATCGGAGTCTTCGCTATTTTTGGAAAGGATCTGGGAAATGTCATCTTCCGAAACGCAGACTCCGGAATCTTCATCGAGATTCTCGCCTGGCTCTGCCCCTTTCTCTATCTGGCAACCATGCTCACAAGCGTTCTAAATGGGCTTGGAAAGACCTCCGCTACCTTCCTCCAGAACACGCTCGCCATGGTGCTTCGCCTCGTCTTTGTACTCGTGGCAATCCCGCGCTTTGGCATCCTCGGATACCTCTGGGGAATGCTTGCCAGCGAACTGTTTCTCGCCGCAATGAGCCTTTTTACGCTTCGCCGCCTCGTCTCATTTTGCTGGGATGCAAAGCGCGTTCTCCTTCGCCCCGCGCTCGCACTCCTTCTCTCCTGGGGCGTCTGGTACTTTTTTGCTCCCACATTTTCCCTGCTCCCAATCCCCGCATTTTTCCAATTATTCGCAGAGATTTTATTCTTCACGATTTGTTACTGCGGTGGGCTTCTCCTTTGTTGACAAGGCGTTGGATTCGCGATATAGTTATCGAATAGACTCCTGCTCGCAGGATTCTCCGCCTGCGGCGGGTCGCCATAGCGGCATCCTTCCAATCCGCCGCAGTGCGATCACAGCAGAGCGTTTTTTTGTTTCATAGGACGCAGTTTCCTACGAAATAAAATAATAACGATTCTCAGTTATGAATCATCTACTCAAAAGGAAAGGATTTCCAGATTATGGCAGAAAAGCAAAAGACAAAAGAAGTGGATCTGGGCGTTGGCAGCGTGGGGAAGCTGCTCTTTAACCTGGCGGTTCCCGCCATCGCGGCACAGATCATCAACGTGCTCTACAACATGGTAGATCGAATGTACATCGGACACCTCCCCGGAGTCGGGGCAAATGCACTCACCGGAGTGGGAATCACCTTCCCCATCATCACCGCAATCTCGGCATTTGCCGCGCTCGTGAGTATGGGCGGCGCGCCCAGAGCTTCGATCATGCTCGGAAAAGGTGACAAGGACATGGCGGAGCGGATTCTTGGAAACTGCGCCAGTGCCCTGATTATCGTCTCCATTGTATTAACTGTTTTTCTTCAAATCTTCGGTCGCCAGATTTTGATGATTTTTGGAGCGAGTGAGAACACCATCGACTATGCCTGGGAATATATGCAAATCTATGCTCTCGGCACGATCTCCGTACAGCTCACTCTGGGATTAAATGCCTTTATCAATGCCCAGGGCTACGCGAAGATGGGAATGTTCACGGTCGTGATCGGAGCCATCTTAAACATCATCCTTGACCCGGTTTTGATGTTTGTCTTTGACATGGGCGTTGCCGGAGCTGCCTGGGCCACCATCATTTCCCAGACCGTAAGCGCGATCTGGGTCGTATGGTTTCTCCTTTCCGGAAAGAGCTACCTGCGTCTTCGTCCCGGCAAGATGCGGATTCAGGGGGAAATTCTTCTGCCCGCCATCGCACTCGGCTCCGCACCGTTTGTGATGCAATTTACGGAGAGTATCTTAAATGTCTGCTTCAACACGTCCCTTCAGCGTTACGGTCAGGATATGGCAGTCGGGGCAATGACGATCTGCTCCAGCGTGATGCAGTTTTGTACCTTGCCGTTAAGTGGAATGTGTCAGGGCGGACAGCCTCTGATCAGCTTCAACTACGGAGCCGGAAAGATCAAGCGCGTGGAAAAGACCTTCTATCTTTTGCTTGCGACAAGCCTTGGTTACTCCACTCTGATGTGGGTGTTGAGTATGTTCACACCGAACCTCTTCACCTCCGTCTTCACGCAGGACGCAGCTTTGACGGATTACACGGTCTGGGCAATGCGAATCTACATGGCAATGTCGCTTTTGATGGGCGCGCAGCTTGCCTGCCAGCAAACCTTCATCGCCCTCGGCGACAGCAAGACCAGCCTCTTTTTGGCACTCTTGCGAAAGGTCATTTTGCTGATCCCGCTCATCTACATCCTGCCGCTCTTTATCGAGAACAAAGTCATGGCAGTGTTCCTCGCAGAACCCATCGCCGATACCATCGCAATCTGCACCACCGTGACGCTCTTTTTCCGAGCGTTAAAGAAACTCAAAAAAAAGGGAGCCTAACAACTCCCTCATTTTTTTACATTCACATCAAAGGTTATATTCTTTATACAATGCCTCTCGATAATTTTTATCTGCTACTGCTCGTTGTAAATCATTGTAACGGTTCTCTGCCAAGAGTCTTTGCATCAAACAAGTCATCGCCTGCTCTGCTTCCTCTCTACCTTTCGCAATTCCCTGGAGCAAACCTTCTGCACGTCCTTCCGCACGCCCAGCTTCTTTGCCACGCTCAATATTCTCCAGATCTCTCATCTGCAATGTCATATATTCGCGCCTCCATTCTCTGTTTTGCTTTGCGATCTGTACTTCTTCCTCTAATCGCTCCGTGTAGTCATCCTGCGCTTTGCCTTCATTGAAAAACAGGCCAGAACTCCTTGAGCTAGGAGTTCTGACCCGTTTTTTCACTTTTTATACCCGATCGTAAATTTTCTGAATAAATTCCACGTCCCCGTGGTAACGCTCCGGGCTGGAGTTCTCAAAGAGCATCGCCACATGGGGCTTTTTCTCCTTCACCAGCTTTAAGAGCGGCTCATAGCAGAAGTTTCCGTCTCCGACATGGCGGAACAGCTGGTTCTCGCCGTCAAAAACAAAGTCCTTCACATGAAGCGCACCGATGCGATCCCCATAATAGTCAAACACCTTCTGAATCACCTGCGCCTGCTTTTCAGGCTCCACCTCGTTTGGATGGATCAGATTGACGGCATCGAGAATCACTTCCACGTTCGGGGAGTCGATGTCCTCCAGAAAACGCTTCATCCGCGCCGGGCTGTAAAGCGTATGGTCAAACACACCCTCCACGCCGACGATCACGCCGAGCTTTTCCGCCGCAGAGACGATCTCTCTCATGCTCTTTAATAAGAGCTGATACCCTTCCTCGGTGTAGGATTCTGGAGTCACTTTCATGTTGGGGTCAAAACGTCCCGTCTCCGTTCCCACCATATCCGCACCGATTGCCTTGGCGTACTTTAAATGCTCGATAAAACGCGCAACCTCTGCCTGACGCTTGGACTCGATGGGGTTTGTGGGGTTGATGTAGCAGCCAAGCACCGCCACATGAACGTCGTTTTTCTCAAGCAGCGTGCGAATGTAATTGCCAAAGCCCGCGCTGTAATGACCAAGCGAAAAATCATAGTTGTTGATGGATTTGGAAAGGGCAAGCTGAATCTGAGTCACCCCGTTCTCCTTTACCTTCTCAAACAATCCCTCAAGTGCCATCGGCTTACAGATGTCATGGCAGCGCATTCCTGCATTAATCTTCATTTCCAGTATTCTCCTGTTCTCTCTTTTCCTTCTCCTGCATATAGCGATCCATCGCATCCGCCACAGTCTTTGAGTAGGCAACTGCCTGAACCACGGTCTTCGCACCGAGAACCACATCGCCGGAGGCAAAGATTCCGTCCACCGTCGTCTCTCCACTCTCTCCGGTTTGCAGCAGTCCGTTCTTTGTCGCCTTGAGTCCCTGCGTGGTGTTGACCAGCTTGCTCTTTGGTCCCTGGCTGATGGAAATGATCACGGAGTCCGCATACACCTGCTGCGTCTCCTCGGAATAACCGGTGATATTTCCTTCCTCGTCAAAGTACACATCGCGGAATACCGGACCGTCGTCGTTAATCTCAACCGGGCTCTTGCAATACTCAAATTTCGCGCCGTCCAGCATCGCGTACTGCGTCTCCTCGTGGCTGGCATCCGACTGCTTTCCTCTCGCAAAGAGCGTCACATCGCGAGATCCCTTTCGGATCACGGTACGCGCCACGTCCATTGCGGAGTTGCCCACACCGATGATCGCTACATGATCACCCAGGTCATAGGCGTCCGGGTTTGCCAGGTAATCAATCGCAAAATGAACATTTCCCAGGGACTCGCCCTTAATTCCCAGCGTCTTAGGTCTCCACACGCCCGTTCCGATGAAAATGCTCTGATAGCCGTCGCGGAATAAGTCTTTGATCTCAAGCGCACCGCCGATCGTCGTGTTGGGGCGAACCTTAATTCCGATGGATTGTAATTTCTCCTTGTAGCGTCCTAAGATGCTCTTGGGAAGGCGAAACTCCGGGATTCCATATTGGAGCACGCCGCCGATCTTGTCGCGGGAATCAAAGATCGTCACGCTGTAACCTTTCTTGGTCAGCAAAATGGCGATGGTGATTCCTGCCGGGCCGGCTCCAATGACAGCCACCTTCTTGCCATTTGACGGAGCGCACTCAATCTTAATTCGCTCAAAGCAGGTATCGGAAACGTAATTCTCAATACTGCTGATGTGAACCGGCTGTCCCTTTCTTCCGAGCACGCAATGCCCCTCGCACTGGTTCTCGTGGTTGCATACCAGCGAACAGATCATCGAGAGCGGATTGTTGCCAAACAGCATCTCTCCGGCCTCCTCGATTCTGCCCTCCCGCATCGCCTTAATCATCATCGGAATCGGCGTATGAATCGGACACCCCTGCATACACATGGGCTTCTTACATTGCAGACAGCGGTTTGCCTCGTCAATAACGTGTACTGCCATAAAAAACGACCTCCTTGTAAGTGCTTACATTTCCCTTAATCTCTAGTCGTATCATAGCACGCACCACTGTTTGCCGCAATATCTCTCCCCATA
>Cebus_capucinus_imitator_PRJNA485217_SSR096__coassemble_498_pt1 | contig 15404 bp, 13 predicted proteins | sample Cebus_capucinus_imitator_PRJNA485217_SSR096__metabat2_high_PE_003 | metagenome-assembled genome bin Cebus_capucinus_imitator_PRJNA485217_SSR096 | reverse complement strand
TCTGATCTCTCATCGTGCCTCCTGTATCTTATGCGAATCCGTCCATGTATCTGTCATCTGTCTTACTTGGGTCCGTCCGTTCTTCCTACTTCCAGCTCACCGCTGTTGTTGGAAGAGCTGTTGTTGGACGTGCTGCTGCTTCCGGGCGTCTGGCTGCTGGAGCTTCCAGAGCTGGTTGGGCCATTACTGGAACTGCCGGAACTTGTCGGACCGCTTGAGTTGTTGCTGGAGCTTCCCGATACGCCGGGACCTCCGTTGACGCCTGTCACACCGCTTCCGCTTGGCGTCTGCGCCGCAACGTTTGAGGCATTCTGGCAAACGCCGCTTGCGTCAAAGATGTAAGAATTGCCGTCAATCGTCAGCGTGGTGTTGGATACCATCTTTCCGCTGGTCGGATCCAGATAGTAGTACTTTCCGGAAAGCTGAATCCAGTTCTTCATCATGTGTCCGTTGTCGCTAAAGTAGTACCACGCATTGTCAAGCTGCTTCCAGCCCTTGGTCATCTTACCGTCCGAGGGGTTCATGTAATACTTGTTCCCCTCACTGTCCGTCAGCCAGCCTGTAAGCATCTCGCCGTTGGAGTTTAAGTACCAATAATCGCCGTTGATCTTCGTCCAGCCCGTCATCATTTTGCCGTCCGTTCCAAAAACGTACCAGTTGTCCTTGATCTTTGCCCAGGAATTGACCACGCACTTTCCGTCACTCTGGAAGTAGTACCACGCGCCGTTCATCTCGCGCCAGCCGCTCGCCATGGAGCCGTCGCCCTTCATCCAGTAGTACGCCACGTCATTTCCATTTTTTGTAATCTTCAGCCACCCTGTCACCATCGTTCCGTCATCGAGCATATAGTACCACTTGCTATCGGTGTTGACCCAGCCCTTTGCCATCAAGCCGCTCGGCTTAAAGAAGTACCACTTTCCGTCGATCTGCTTGAATCCAGTCGTCATATAGCCGTTGGTCAGATCCATGTAGTAGTAACCTTCGCTCGTCTGAAGCCAGCCCTTACGGTTGCTTCCATTTTCCACATACGTCCACTTCGTGCCGGACTTCGTCCAGCCATCCGCATACGCCGTCATCGGCAATGCAAGTGTCGTCGTCGCAATCAAACCAGCTGCCGCCACTGCCATCATCTTTCTCTTGTATTTCATACCGCTCCTCCTCTAAAAAGAATTCGATCCCTGTTTCTTCTCATTATAACATACGATTTTTGTGATTTAATGACATTTTTATTACAATTTTTGTAGTTTCCGGTAATATTTTCTGGCATAACCGTATGTGATGATGGTATACTCCCCAAACTCCTCGCCAAGCGCGCTCTTATAGACTGCCCAAAGGCTCCACAAAAGCCCCGCAAGAGCCGCATAGGCAAAGACCACAAACCGTTCTTCCTGTGTCGCCTCTCTGCCAAGATACAGATTTAAGAGCTTCTGTGTCTTTGCCTCGTCATAATACGAGTAGATCGCGCACATCGCAATGTCCATCAGCGGATCGCCCATCCCGGAGTACTCCCAGTCTAAGAGTTTGACCTCACCGTTTTTTAGGAAAATGTAATTCTCCACATTGGGATCCACATGGCACAGGCAGGTTGGTCGCTCCATCTCGTCGAGCCGCTTTAACAGCCAGTCCGCTCCCACACGCACTGCCTCGTAATCCTCAAACGGAATCCCGCCGTGTGTGCGGCAGAGCCGCTCGTAAAAGTCGATCCGCTCCCGAATGTCAAAGCTGTGATCCACGGAGAGTCCGCTCGCATGGAGCACGCGCAGAATCTGCATACATTTTCCCATATCTTCCCAGTTATCCGGGTCTGCATTTCTCGAACCTTCGTAGTAACGGGCGATCTTGTAGCCGTTCTCTGAATTCATATAGAGCACATCCTCCGTGATTCCAAGCGATCCCACGGTGTCGTAGACTGCCTTTTCCTGCGCCCGGTTGATCAAAAGCTCCGTTCCTGGTCCGGGAATCCGGCAGATAAAATGCTCCTCGCCCACACGAAAGACAAAGGACTTGTTCGTCATACCGGATTTTAGGCAACGCAGCTCGTGAATCTCAGATTCCTGCACGTCAAACGTCTTGGCGATCAGCTGCATCGCCTCGTTGTCCGATTGATTGCGGTACTTTGGGTCAAATGCTCTCAGCTCTTCGAGGTTCTCAAACTCATAGACCTGATTTTCCGGCTGGCGGTTGATGTCCATGGTGATCTGCTTCCAGTCGCAGGCAGCCACGCCGCTCTCACGCTCTGCGCGGGCAAGCGATTCTTCTCCGCCGTCTCTGACGCGCTTTGCGGCCTCGCCGGAGAGCATATCCATGTAGACCTGCTCCCAGTAAAACTGCTCCGTTCCCGGAAGTTCATAGTACGCCGCAAGGACTGGAAGAAATTCCCTGGAAAATGTTCTTGAGAAGTAGACCGAGCCATACATGACCCAGGAATCTCTTCCGCCGACTTTCACAGACTGAATCCGTCCCCTTTTTCCAAAGTTTAAGCACCACTCCCCGGTGTTTCCAGCCTGGTAGGAGCTGCTGTACCACGCGCCGCACTCGTAGGCGTGATACATATTGTTTCGCATCCAGTTGTCGGAGGAGAGCAGGTACATATTTCTTCCTTCGAGCACTTTTCGCGCGTGCCAGATCGTCGCAAGTGTGTTCTTACAGGAGTACTCCGGGTTGTAGAGGAGCTTTACCCCGTACTTTTCCGTCAGATACTCAAACTTTTCTTTTAAGTATCCGACTGCGATCGTGATGTCCGTCACGCCGACCTCGTGCAGGTGGCGAATCTGCCTCTCAATCATGCGCTCTCCGAACACTTCCAAAAGTCCCTTTGGCGTCTCAAACGTCAGCGGGACAAATCGAGAGCCAAATCCTGCCGCGATAATCAGCGCGCCGTCCACTTTGTAGGGGGCAAGATAGTTTTCCCCAACCTTAGTGAGCGCGAGTTTTCCACTATTTTCTTCCAGAAGATTCTGCTCCAGACATTCTTTTACGAGTGTATTCGCCATGCCGAGCGACACGCCAAGCTCTTTTGCGATCTCTCGCTGCGTCACCCCAGGCTGCTCCAACACCGTTCTGCACACAAGTCCACACCGATCCATGTTCATTTTCCCTTCATTTTAAAAATATATGAACAGTATAGCACGACTACAGAAAAATGCAAAAGAATTTTACACAGAAGTGCATTTTGTATCGTTGGATGCAGTTTTCTCTCCGCCGCAGTGTAATCCACAGCGGAGTGTTTTTATTTCATAGGATACTGTTTCCTATGAAATAAATAAAGACAGAACGTTCCTCTTTCGCAAACGCTCTGTCTCTTATCTGTTTGAAAGCCGCTCCTTTATTGGCATCCGCCGCACGCCGCACAGGCAGAAGCAGTTGTCGCGCATCCGCCAAGTGCCGTCTCTCTTAGCTCTGCCGGAATCCGCTTTCCTACGGTGTACATGGTCTCCAACATCTCGTCAAACGGAATCAACTGGTCAATCCCGGCAAGCGCGATCTCTGCCGCGGTCAAGGCAACCGCCGCGCCTGCCGCGTTGCGGTTCTGACAGGGATATTCTACCAGACCGCCAACTGGATCGCACACCAATCCCAGCAGGTTCATCAAAACCGTGGAAGCCGCATTCAGACACTGTTTGGGGCTTCCTCCCAATAGTTCCACGCCGGCAGACGCTGCCATCGCAGCCGCCACGCCCACTTCTGCCTGACAGCCCCCAACTGCCCCTGCGACGGTTGCATTTCTCATCGCGAGATAGCCGATTGCAGAAGCGTTAAACAATGCAGAAAGAATCGCCTCATCCGACGCTTCCCGCTCTTCCTGAAGCGCGAGAAGAACTCCCGGGACGATCCCGGCAGAACCGGCTGTCGGGGCTGCCACAATCAATCCCATGGACGCATTGGTCTCCAGGATTGCCATCGCATAGGTGATTGCCTTTGCAAGCACGCCTGTGCAGCAGCTTTTTCCCTGCGCTTGCTGCTGCGCCAATTTTTTGGCTTCTCCTCCGATCAAACCTCCCATGGAGCGAATCGGCCCGCGAATCGGAGTGAGCGCAGACTCCCGCATAATCTCCAACACACGCATCATCCGCTGATGCGTCTCTTCCCGTGTGGTCTCTCCCAATTCGATCTCTCTTTGCCACATGACCTCGGAGATCGGAAGGTGTTTTTCCTCGCAGAGTGCAAGAAGCTCTGCCGCATTTTTAAAATCGCTCATCCTCTTCCTCCTTACATCTCCACAAGCATTACATCACGGACGTTTGTGTTCGCCCGCAGGCTCTGTGCAATGTCTTTTGGCAATTCTCCATCCGACTCCACAATGGTGTAGGCGGTATGCCCCTTTGCCTCGCGAAACAGACGCATAAACGCAATGTTGACTCCCCGTTCACTCAGACAAGTTGCGATGTGTGCCACCACGCCCGGCTTATCTTGCTGTACCACAATAATCGCGCTGTATTCTCCGGTAAAATCAACCTGCACTTGATTGATGCGTACAATCCGCACTTTTCCGCCGCCCAAAGACTCTCCGCGCACGACCATCTTACGTCCCTGAACATTGGTCATTGCAATATCCACGGTGTTTGGGTGAATATCCGTCTCCGTCTCATTGGGGGTAAAGGAAAAATGCAAACCGCGCTCGGTTGCGATCTCAAACGAACGGCGAATCCGCATATCATCGGTTGAAAATCCCATGATTCCTCCCAAAAGTGCGCGATCCGTTCCGTGCCCCTTATAGGTGCGGGAGAAAGAACCATAAAGTGTAAATTCTACCTGTGTGAGTTCTCCCCCAATCATCTTTTGTGCAAGAAATGCAATGCGGGCAGCTCCCGCCGTATGCGAACTGCTGGGACCAATCATATTTGGTCCCAACACATCAAATGCGCTGATAAAACTCATGCGTTATGCCTCCAAGGAATCTTTTACGATAAATTTGTGATAAATCGTATCGACAATTACGCCGATTGCATTATCTCCCGATACGTTACAGGCTGTTCCAAAGGAATCCTGTGTGATGTAAAGTGCGACCATAATCGCACAGATCGGACCATTCGGATCCCCTGCCTCCACGCCAAATACCATATAAAGGAAGGGAAGTGCCGTCATAATCGAACCGCCCGGCGCGCCGGGAGAAGCCACCATTGCAATGCCAAGTGTCATGATAAATGGGATGATACTCACCAGGCTGATCGGAATCTGGTTCATCAAACAAACGGCTGTGGAGCAGGCGGTGATTGTAATCATAGAACCCGCCATATGAATGTTTGCACAGAGCGGAACGACAAAGTTTCGAATCTCCTCGCAAATGCCATCTGCCTGCGCACATTGCAAGTTGACGGGAATCGTTGCAGCAGAAGACTGTGTTCCAAGTGCAGTCGTGTAACCGGGAATCTGATTTTTCATCAACGTGAATGGGTTCTTCTTGCTAACTGCGCCTGCTACGAGAAATTGTAACAAAATGCAAATCAAGTGCATTACGATTACAACTAAGAATACTTTCCAGAGAATACTCAAAATTGCAAACGTCTTTCCGGAAATGGTCATATCCGTAAACGTTCCGCAAATGTAAAGCGGCAGCAGCGGAATGATGATATGGTGAAGCACCTTATCAATTATTACGGAAAATTCTCCCATCGCATTGTAGAGCGTATCGCCGATCTCCTTTCCACGCATGGTGGAAAGACAAAGTCCCACAATAAACGCCAAAACAACCGCAGATAACGTATCCAGAATCGGTGGAATCTCCAATGTAAAATATGGTTCCAACGTCACTCCGGCAGTCGCCGCAATCTGCTCCAGCGCGCCCGCGCTCATAAAGCTCGGGAACAAACCGGACGCCACAAGGAAAGAAGAAGTTCCTGCAATCAATGTCGAACCATAGGAAAGCAATACCGTAATCAAGAGCAGCTTTCCAGCTCCCTGCGACAGATCGGCAATTCCCATTGTTACATAGGCAAGAATCATCAACGGAATCACAAATTTCAAAAAGTTACTGAAAAAACTGGAAAGCGTCACCACAAGGCGACAAATGCTCTCCGGAAGAAATTGCCCAAACAAAATACCAAGAATAATGGCAATTACTAATTTGGGTACAAGCCCCAGATGAAACGTTTTCTTTTCCATTACGAAACCCTCCAAACATTGTCTGTGAATGGCAACGGCTCTCCTTATCCTCGCCCATGCCATTCTCTTTTCCAAAAATCGCGCCAGCCTGCCGTCTATCGGCTCTGCTTTGCCCAATTTTTTCCAATATTGTGCAAACATATTTGTCGTTGTTTTGCACAAAAAAAGATTGACGTCAATGTAAAAGCATTATATCATGAACATATCTGATATTCAAATTCTTATTCTTTATAAGATAGTTGAAAAACTTTCATAGGAGAACACGCACATGGAATTTCGCCAGCTTCAAACGTTTATACAGGTTGCTCAACACCAAAGTTTTTCAAAAGCCGCACAGATTCTTGGATATTCCCAATCGGCGGTCACGGTGCAGATTCGCCTATTGGAAAAAGAGCTTGGGACGCGCCTGTTTGACCGAATGGGAAAAAAAGTGCTCTTAACTGCACAGGGGAAACGGATTTTGGACCAAAGTACACAAATTCTGTATGCAATGGAACAGCTCAAAAGCCGTGCCATTGAAACGGGAAATTTGAAAAATCCACTTCACATCGGAACGATTGAATCACTGTGCACCGCCAAACTCCCCCCGATTCTTCGGTACTTTCGCCGTGTTTATCCCAATGTAGCCATTCAGATCACAACCGCCTCCCCCGAAGAATTAATCCGTATGATGGAGCAAAATGAACTGGATTTGATCTATATCCTTGATGAAATACGCTGGAAGCCAAACTGGGTCAAAGGGATGGAAGTGCGGGAGCCCATCGTGTTCGTCTGTTCTCCTTCGTTCGCGCTTGCCAAAAAACACGCGCTTGTGTTGGATGATCTCTTAGAGCAGCCTTTTTTTTTGACGGAGAAAGACGCAAACTATCGCCGCGCATTGGATCAATATCTTGCTGCCAGGCACCAAACGTTAACCCCCATTTTGGAAATCAGCGATACGGACTTTATCATTCGAATGGTTGAGCAGACGGATGGGATCTCTTTTTTGCCATTCTTTGCGGTTCAAGATGAAATCAAAGCCGGACGTCTGTCGCAGCTTGCTGTCCAACAGATTGACATTTTCATGTATCGCCAGATTTTCTATCATAAAAATAAGTTCCAAACACGAGAGATGCAAGAGTTTATTCGCCTTGCCAATCTCCCCATCTTGGATCTTCCCTAAAATTGCATGGAAAATGGAGGCTGCCTTTCGGTCAGCCCCCATTTTCCAACAATCCATTATACCTCAAAGATCAGATCGCCGTAGCTGGGCATGGGCCACAGATCCTTGTCAACGATCATCTCTAACTTGTCAACCGGTGTGCGAAGCGCTTCCATTGCGGGAACAACCACATCGCGGTAGTTCACTGCCTGTTCTCTTCCACCGCCAACCTTAGCTGCCTTCTCAGTCGCGTCAATCAGCGCGCTCAGGGCAACCTTCGTATCGCTTAACAGGTCGGAAGATTCTGCCAGAAGTTCGGTCTGTACGCTGACATTTGCATCGGGCAGAGCTGCCTTTACCGCCGCAACAGAACCGGCCAGCTGCGTGGTGTACTTGATAACTGCCGGGATAATCTGCTTACTTGCCATGTCGATCATGGTTCTCGCCTCGATGTTGACCGCCTTGGAGTAGTTCTCGTACTCAACCTCTGCTCTGGACTCCAGCTCAGCTCTTGTGAACACGCCAAACTCCTCAAACAGCTTCACTGCCTTGTCGGTGATCAGTGCGGGGATCGCATCCACCATGGATCGGATGTTCGGAAGTCCTCTTCTCTCTGCCTCGGCAACCCACTCATCGGAATAGCCGTTACCGTTGAAGATGATCCGGCGATGATCTGCAAACAGCTGCTTAATCATATCGTGCACTGCCATCTCAAAATCGTCCGCCTGCTCCAGAATGTCGGCAGCCTCTTTGAATGCCTCTGCAACGATCGTGTTGAGCACGATGTTGGGAGAAGCGATGGAGTCGTTAGATCCAACCATACGGAACTCGAACTTGTTGCCGGTAAATGCAAACGGTGAGGTGCGGTTTCTGTCGGTCGCGTCCTTGTCAAGGTCAGGCAGAATGCTGACGCCGGTCTTTAAGGTTCCGCCGCTCTTGGAGTGCGTCGCCTCTCCGGTGCTGCAAAGCTGGTCGATTACGTCCTCAAGCTGCTCTCCGAGGAAGATGGAGATGATGGCTGGCGGAGCCTCGTTCGCGCCAAGACGCTGGTCGTTTCCAACATCCGCGGCAGACTCACGAAGCAGATCCGCATGGCGATCAACTGCCTTGATCACGCAGGCAAGCACCAGCAAAAACTGTACGTTCTCGTGTGGAGTGTCACCGGGATTTAACATATTGATGCCATCGTCCGCGGTCAGAGACCAGTTATCGTGCTTTCCGGAACCGTTCACACCTGCAAAGGGCTTCTCGTGAAGCAGGCAAGCCATGCCGTGGCGGCCGGCAACCTTCTTTAAGGTTTCCATCACCACCTGGTTGTGGTCAACTGCCAGGTTTGCCTCCTCGTAGATGGGAGCCAGCTCGTGCTGTGCGGGGGCAACTTCGTTGTGCTGCGTCTTTGCGGGAACGCCCAGCTTCCACAGTTCCTTGTTGACCTCGTTCATGTACGCGCCGATGCGCTCACGGATCGCGCCAAAGTAGTGGTCATCCATCTCCTGTCCCTTGGGAGGCATCGCGCCAAAGAGCGTGCGTCCGGTGTAGATCAGGTCTTTTCTCTGTAAGTATTTTGCGCGGTCAACCAGGAAATACTCCTGCTCCGGGCCAACGGAAGGAACAACACGCTTTGCGGTGGTGTTTCCGAACAGGCGCAGGATTCGCATCGCCTGTACGTCAACTGCCTGGATGGAGCGCAGAAGCGGGGTCTTTTTGTCCAATGCCTCTCCGGTATAAGAACAGAAAGCGGTGGGAATGCAAAGTGTCACTCCGATCGCGTCCTCTTTTAAGAAAGCAGGAGAAGTACAATCCCACGCCGTGTAACCTCTCGCCTCAAAGGTTGCGCGCAGTCCGCCGGACGGGAAGGAGGAAGCGTCGGGCTCGCCCTTAATCAGCTCCTTGCCGGAAAACTCCATCAAAACTTTGCCCTCGCAGGGAGCAGACATAAAGGAGTCATGCTTTTCTGCGGTGACACCAGTTAAAGGCTGGAACCAGTGGGTGTAGTGTGTCGCGCCCCGCTCAATCGCCCAATCCTTCATTGCATGGGCAACCACATCGGCGATGCTGGGGTCAAGCTCCGCACCATCCGCGATGGTTTTTTTCAATTTCTTGTAGACGCTCTTTGGAAGACGGTCTCTCATTGCTGCATCGTTGAATACGTTCTTGCCGAACATCTCTGTTACATTCACTACTTCGCTCATTGATTTCTTATCCTCTCTCTTATTCGTAAGTGTACCAGTATTCTATGCGAAAGGGCGTCCTCCCGTTTAGGAGAACGCCCTCGTTCTTAGAATAAAATAAACGATTTCCTCTTAAAAATCAAGCTGTTTTTTCGGAAAACGCTGTTTTTCTTTTCATGCAGTTGATAAGCTGCGCTAATAGCCTTATAATCAAGCCTTTCCTGCGGAGCCGAACAGCTCGATCTTCTCGCGAACAGTCGCCTTGATTGCCTCTGCACCGGGAGCTAACAGCTTTCTGGGATCAAAGCCCTTGCCCTGAAGATCCTTACCAGCCTCAACGTACTTTCTGGTTGCCTCAGCAAAGGACAGCTGGCACTCGGTATTTACATTGATCTTTGCAACGCCCAGGCTGATTGCCTTCTTAATCATGTCAGCGGGAATTCCGGTACCGCCGTGCAGAACCAGAGGCATATCGCCAACTTCTGCCTTGATTGCCTCTAACACGTCAAAGCGCAGACCAGGCCAGTTCTCCGGATACTTTCCGTGGATGTTGCCGATACCTGCTGCCAAAAAGTCGATTCCCAGATCTGCGATGCGCTTGCACTCTGCGGGGTCTGCGCACTCGCCAAGACCTACTACGCCGTCTTCCTCACCGCCAATAGAGCCGACTTCAGCCTCCAGAGACAATCCCATTGCGTGAGCAATCTTAACCAGCTCTTTGGTCTTCTCAACGTTCTCCTCGATGGAGTAGTGGGAGCCGTCGAACATGATGGAGGAAAATCCTGCCTTGATGCACTTATAGCATCCCTCGTAAGAACCATGATCCAGATGCAATGCTACGGGAACCGTGATATTTAACTCCTCGATCATTGCCTTTACCATAGCAGCTACGGTCTTGTAACCGGTCATGTACTTTCCTGCGCCCTCGGAAACGCCCAGGATCACAGGAGACTGCATCTCCTGGCTGGTCAGCAGGATGGACTTGGTCCACTCCAGGTTGTTGATGTTAAACTGACCTACTGCGTACTTGCCCTCACGAGCCTTCACCAGCATATCTCTTGCAGATACTAACATTGTTATTCCTCCTTAATCTCTAATCGTTATTTATTTAACATTGTCTCCCATTATAGCAGACGTTTCTCCAAAATGGAAGAGGCAAATTATAAGTTTAAGATTTCTTTTACAGTTTCCTTCATCGCCTCAACGTCACACTCCCTGTTGTGGAGAATCGGAGCCGTCTTTAACTCGGTCACTGCCTGAGGAATCTCGGTGTTTGTCAGGCTGCTCAGCGCGTCCGCCACCGCAAACTCATCCATTCCCTGTGTGCTCGCCTCACCCTTGATCGCCTCGTAGACGCTGCGGGAGAACTTGTAGGGACTTGCCGTGGAGGCAATCACGGTCTTTGCATGGTCATCCGAAGTCTTGCGATAGTTCTCGTACACGGCTGCCGCAACCGCGGTGTGCGTGTCCACCAAATATCCGGTATCCTCAAAGATCTCGCGAATCGCGTCCGCATCCTCTTTCTGCGTCGCAAATCCGCCCACAAAGTCCGCCATAAAGGCGCGCATCTCTTTTGTCACCGTGTAGCTTCCGTTCTGGGAAAGCTCTCCCATCAGTTTCGCAGTCATTTCACAGTCGCAGCCCGTGCTCAGGTAGAGCAGACGCTCTAAGTTGCTGGAGATTAAAATATCCATAGAAGGAGAGGTCGTCAGGATGAACGCTCTTCTTCTGTCGTACACTCCGGTCTGGAAGAAATCGTAGAGCACCTTATTGTCGTTGGAAGCGCAGATCAGCGTCTTGATCGGAAGCCCCATGCGCTTTGCAAAGTAAGCTGCCAGGATGTTTCCGAAGTTTCCGGTCGGAACCGTCACATTGATCGCTTCTCCCTTTTCGATCTCCCCGTTCTCAAAGAGCTTGGCATACGCATATACATAATATACGATCTGCGGAACGAGTCTTCCGATGTTGATGGAGTTTGCGGAGGAGAACTGGAAGTTTTTCGCATCCATCAAATCCGCTAAATCAGAATCGGCAAAGAGCTTCTTTACTCCGGTCTGCGCGTCGTCAAAGTTTCCATGGATTGCCACAACGCTTGTGTTCGCGCCGGTCTGAGTCCGCATCTGGAGTTCCTGAACCGGGCTTACGCCGTTCTTGGGGTAGAAAACAATAATCCGCGTTCCGGGAACATCCGCAAATCCTGCCAGAGCCGCCTTTCCCGTGTCGCCGGAAGTCGCCGTCAGAATCACGATCTCATGCTTGAGGTTGTTCTTCTTTGCCGCCGTCGTCATCAGATGCGGCAGGATGGAGAGGGCCATATCCTTAAAGGCAATCGTCTTTCCATGGTACAGCTCCAAAAAGTACGCATTCTCTGCCTTTGCCAGAGGCGCGATCTCTTCTGTGTCAAACTTGCTGTCGTAAGCACTCTCAATGCAGCTGCGAAGCTCCTCCTCGGAAAAGTCCGTGAAAAACAGCTTCATCACCTGGTATGCCGTTTCCTGGTATGTCATCCCTGCCAGCTCTTCCACCGGAATGTCCAGGGTCGGAATCTCTGTCGGCATGAACAGGCCGCCATCCTGTGCCAGTCCCTTCAAAATTGCCTGGGAGGCACTCACGCCGCTCTCCCCGCCTCTGGTGCTCTGATAGGATAAACCCATGCTCTTGTCCTCTCTTTGCTTTAAATTTAGTTGCATCTTAGCATATTTCGGAAAATGGCGCAACCGGATAATCTTATCACAATATATAGATTGTGATGCTGACAGTAAAAAAATTGTATTTTTTCCGAAAATCTATTGACAATTAGAAAATTCGCGCCTATAATCCCAATAAAATCAAACATGAAACGAGCAAAGACGCTCGAAGGTCCAAGTAGTATGGAAGAAGACTGGATCTTTGAGCGTCCTTTTTTATCCAGAAATCAAGAAAGGTGGTACGGATTATGATCGAGGTAAAAAACTTAAAAAAGAATTTCGGAAGTTTAGAGGTATTAAAGAACATCAATCTCACCGTGAATGAAGGCGAGAAGCTGGTCATCATCGGACCATCCGGAAGCGGAAAGAGCACCTTGATCCGCTGCATGAATTATCTGGAAGAGCCCACTGCCGGCGAGGTTTTCATCAACGACCAGAAGCTGACCCACAAAAACCGCGGCGAAATGGCAAGAAAATATTCCTCCATGGTATTCCAGCAGTTCAATCTGTATCCCCATATGACGGTTCTTCAGAACCTGACACTTGCCCCCATCAAGCTCCAGAAGGTACCAAAGGCTAAGGCAGAAGCCGAGGCCATGAAGTACCTGGAGCGGGTTGGTCTGGCAAACAAGGCAGACAGCTATCCCCAGAACCTCTCCGGCGGTCAGCAGCAGCGCGTTGCCATTGCCAGAGCACTCTGCACCAAGCAGAAACTCATCCTCTTTGACGAGCCGACTTCCGCACTTGATCCGGAGATGGTTCAGGAAGTATTGGATGTTATGGTCGATCTCTCCAAGGAGAACATCACCATGGTGTGCGTCACTCATGAGATGGGATTTGCAAAGCAGGTCGCTGACCGCGTCGTTTTTATGGACGGCGGCACGATCGTGGAAGAAGGAACCCCCGATCACTTCTTCGAGAATCCGGAGAACGAGCGGACGAAAGCATTTTTAAGCAAAATCCTGCATTGATGAATTGATTCCATGCAGTGAGTTTGATAGAAACAGTTGAGAGGAGAATCTGATTATGAAAAAGACTTTGGCATTCCTTACGGCAATGATGGCGATGGGCGTTTTAACCGGCTGCGGCGGCTCTGCGGACGCAACCACGGCAGCGGCAGACACCACAGCTTCCGCTGATACAAGCGCGGCGGCAGATACCACAGCGACTGCTTCCGGCGACACCGCGGCCGATGTTCAGAAGATCATCGACGCCGGGAAATTAACGGTCGGCGTAAAGAGTGACGTTCCGTATTTCAGCTTACAAAACACCGCAACCGGCGAATATGAAGGTTTTGAGGACGATCTGGCATACGAGATTGCCGGAAAGATCTTCGGTGTGACTGCTGACGAGGCAAAAGAGAAGAAACTCGTGGACTTTGAGGGCGTCACCGCCAAGACGAGAGGTCCACTTCTGGAAAATGGCGACATTGATCTGGTCATTGCGACATTTACCATCACCGACGAGCGTAAAGAAACGTACAACTTCTCCACCCCGTACTTTACGGACGGCGTTGGCTTCCTCGTATTGAAGGATTCCGGAATCAACTCCATCGAGGACATGGACGGCAAGGTCATCGGCGTTGCTCAGAGCTCCACCACTGAAAAGAGCTTCAAGGCATACGTCAAGGACAATGGTTTGAACGTAGACGCAACTTTCGAGGAATTTGACGGATACCCCGCTCTTGCCGCAGCACTCGCAGCCAAGAACATCGACGTTTTCTCCGTTGACCGCGCGATTCTCGCTGGATACAAGGACGACTCCAACACCTTGCTGGACGACCGCTTCGCGGAGCAGGAGTACGGCGTTGCCTCCAAGAAGGAGAACACCGGACTTGCCGCACTCGTGGACGGCGTTGTCGTTGACTTGAAGGACAGCGGAGCATTGGACAAAATGATCACGGAATGGGGCATCGAATAACTTATGGTAAAAGGTCTTTTTGAAGCAAAGCGATGGGCGGCTCTCTTTGAGGTGATCCCGGAAGAATATATTCCCGGCTTTCTGATGACGCTGAAAGTCGCGCTGACCGGACTTGTGTTGGCGATGGCACTGGGGATCCTCTTTGGTATGCTCTCCACCACAAAGCTGAAACTGTGCCGGGTTCTCTCAAGGGTGTATGTGGAGCTTTTCCAGAACACGCCCCTTGTCGTACAGGTTTTCTTCTATTATAATTGTCTTCCCTATGTGATCGGCGGACGCGTTCCAAAGTTCATGCTGGGAGTGATCGGCGTCGGCATCTACCACGGTGCTTACATCGCCGAAGTCATCCGAACCGGAATCGAGTCGGTTCCAAAGGGGCAGTTTGACGCAGCCTACTCGCAGGGATTCTCCTATTTTCAGACCATGCGGCTGATCATCCTTCCCCAGACATTAAAGATCATCCTTCCGTCCCTGGCAAACCAGGCATTAAACCTGGTCAAGAACACCTCGGTGCTTGCCATGGTCGCAGGACTCGATCTGATGTACTTTGCCGATTCCTGGGGCAGCGATCGCGGGTACTTTGCACAGGCTTACATTGCCTGCGCCCTGTTCTACTTTGTGATCTGCTTCCCGCTGGCACGTCTCGCCCGCTATCTGGAGGTTCGTGCAAAGCAGCTTCCGACCGTCAAACGCAAGAAAGGGGTGGCTTAAATGGCAGAAGGATTTCAGCTGATCTTCACAAAGGCCAATTTCCTGTTCATGATGCAGGGGCTTGGAACCACGGTCTTAATCGCACTCGGAAGCATTATCCTGAGTCTGCTCTTTGGAACCATTCTCGCCCTGCTTCGCCACTTTTGTCAGGGCAAATGGGCATGGGTCTCAGCTTTGACCGGAGCTTACATTGAGTTCTTCCGGTGCACACCGAATATCTTATGGATTCTCTGGATCCGCTTTACCATCAAGGGCAATCCCACGGTGCTTGCCATCTTTGCGATCACACTCTTTACCACCGCTGTGATGGCAGAAATCATCCGCGGCGGCTTAAACGGAGTTCCCAAGGGACAGTTTGAGAGTGCCTCCTCCCAGGGATTCTCCTTCGGGCAGACCTTATTCTACATTGTCCTGCCGCAGACGTACAAGAGCATCATCCCAGCTCTCTTGAGCCAGGTCATCACCGTCATCAAGGACACCTCGTTTTTGAAGGTGGTTGACATTGCGGAGTTTATGAGAAACTGCTCCGTTGTCATGGGAACGCTTCGCGCGCCGTCCCACATCATCCTGCTCTACGTCTTTATCGCACTGTGCTACTTTGTGATCTGTTTTTCGCTCTCCTGCGGGGTGCGCTACTATCAGAAAAAAGTGCTTCGCGTCGCAAGAACATAA
>Cebus_capucinus_imitator_PRJNA485217_SSR096__coassemble_493_pt1 | contig 15567 bp, 13 predicted proteins | sample Cebus_capucinus_imitator_PRJNA485217_SSR096__metabat2_high_PE_003 | metagenome-assembled genome bin Cebus_capucinus_imitator_PRJNA485217_SSR096 | reverse complement strand
GATCTAATATTCAAGAATCGAGTGATCCAGGGCGTGACCCAGACGAAGTTTCTGGCGAACGCCCATCATCACCTGGTCAAGTTGTTCCAGGTGAACGAGAAGGGATTTCTCCTCCTCGGTGGTGGTGAGCACCTTGTGGATTCCTCCATTTTTGATCACGATTCGTTTTTCTGCCATCAAGGCAAGCAGCGGATCGTGCGTTGCCATCAAGACAATCTTGTCCTGGGACACAAGAAGTTCCAGGGCTTTTTTTCGGTCAATTCCGGCATTTTCAATCTCATCAATCAGGACAATCGGCGAGGAACTCAAAATCGCCGTGTCTGCGATCATCAATGCGCGCGACTGACCGCCGCTGAGTGAGGTGACTGGCGTGCTTTCCAGGAAGGATTCCCCGGCAAGGCGGTTTGCGGCCTCCAAAATCTGCTTTGCCACAGCCTCCTCGTCCGCCACGCGCCGGCTCTGCGCGTGAAGACGCACAAACTCCCCGGCAGATAAATCCATTACAAAGTTCATGTTCTGGGACAGCTGCGCCACCAGCTTATTGTTCGCACTGTAACGCCACTTGGGGTCGGGGAGCTCGCCGTTGATGCGGATGGAACGGCCGGTCGGCGTGTCGTTTTGCGCCGCCCACTCAATGTCTGCGAGCAGACGGCTCTTGCCGGAACCCGTGGGACCGACGATGGAGACGATCTGTGAGGCGTGGATGGTGAGTTCGTCAAATCCTTCGGGCTCTCCGCTCTTATCGTGACCCGCAAGAATCGTTAGAGAGCGCACCGAGGTCTCCGTCTGAAGCCCCAGAAACTCTGCCATCTGGCGAATATACTCGTCAAGCTGGGCGGGAAGAGCCGCCTTGTCAATGGCTCCGTCCTCCAGCTGCTCAAAACTCAACTGATTCAAAAACTCCTCAAACGTCAACTCTTCTTTCCCGGAAATATCCAGGCGGTTTAAGGAAAAAAATTCCTGCACAAACGGATAGCGGGTGAGAAGCTGTCCGAGCGTCATATCGCGTATCTTAATCATTCTTCCAGTCTCCCTTTCGCGTATTTCCAAGCTGATACTCCTCGCCGATTCGCGTCTCGCCCAGGCAATAAGAGCACATGGCGGACGGCATGGGGAAGCGTAAGCGCATTCCCTGAACGGACTCGACATTTTGGTTTTCGTCGTAGAGCAAGGTGGAGAGCTCGTGCGCGCCCTGCCCGTTCAGTCCGTTGACATGGATCACCATCGCCTTAGGATTGACGCCGCTGACGCGGCCGGCAAACACTTCACGCTCTGCCTGAGAGACAATATCGCCCTTTGTGATGACTACAACGTCGGCTGCCTTTAAGAGCGGACCGATCTTTTTTGGCGTGTTGATACCTGCCAGGTTGTCGATCACACACACGCCCTTGATGCCATTTAAGTAGGGCGAGCAGCGGTTGCAAAGACCGGCAGATTCTGTGATGAGAAGATCAAGCCCTTCCCGAACGCCCCACTGTACCACGTCCTCGATGTTGGAGGCAAAAAAGTGGTCGGGGCAGAGACCGCCGGAGAGCCCCTTCTTGACCGGAATCCCGGCGCGCTCATAGAGCACGTCGTCATCCGTGTACAGGCAGTCAAACTTGACCACGCCGACTTTTAAGCCCCTTGCACGAAACGCGCCGATGGTCTTTAAGATCACGGACGTCTTGCCGGAAGAGGGCGGGCCGGAGAAGATAATCAGATTCATGCACTTACCTCCGAGGCGTCAAAAAACATGGTTTCCAGCTGCACAAGGAGTGTCCCGATGTCGTGGGAGTAGATGAAGTCCCAGCCGGGCCACAGAAACGTCTTGTCGCTGCTTAGATGGTTGTCCACCTCCGGGTGCGTGGACGGGAACTTTCCACCCTCCGCAAAGACCTGACCCATCTCCTTGGAGCCGAGAAACTGGGCGAAGGGGCGCGCCTTCTCGGCGGCAGAGGCCTTTGCCAGCAAAAAGATCGGGCTGATGACCGCGCCATCCTCCGGCCAGATCGGGGTGAGCTTGCTGTCCTCGCCTGCCATCAGCGTAAAGAAGTAGGGCATTACCGTCACAACGGGTGCATTTCCCAGCGTTTTCTTTCCAGTTTTTACCATCTGTGCCGGGTGCATACTCTGGAGGAGACTGCGCCCCATCGCCTTGACGCCTTCCTCGCCGTAAGCCTGATAGAGCCCAAGAAGCAGAGCATTGAAGAGATCCAAGTCTCTCACCGGAAGAGCCACGCTGTTTGCAAACTCCGGCGCGAAGAGATCTTTCCAGGATCTGGGGCAGGGGCGATCGCCAAGGAGCGACTCATTGACCATGAACACGGCGGGAACTACGCCGAGGATGGAATATTGGTTTCTGGGATCCTTTAAACTGATCTTGTCGTTCTCAAAAAACGAGTTCATGTGGTCGATTCCCGTCATATCGGCAAACGTTCCCGCATCGCAGTAGCCGCCGAGGAGCTTTCGGTCAAAGAACAGACCAAATCCCGCCGACAGATACAGATCCGCCAAGTCGTCGGCACTCTTTGCATCGCGTACCCGCTCCTCGATGTGGTCAAGTCCCATGCTCGCCGCCTGAAGCGAAGCGTTGACCGGGATGTCGTGTTCACGAATCCACTGATCGAGCCGTTCCGTGATCTGGATGCGGATCGGGCAGGGAAGAACACCTTCCACGCGCAGTGCGTCCTTACTGGGGCGCGCCTGCTCAATGGCGGCACAGAGAGCTTCCTCGGTCTGCGCGGCGTCCAGTCCCTTGGACTTGAGAGCCATCTCCAGCGAGATCGCCTTTCCAAGCGTCTTTCGCATGGCGTCGTTCTTGACTGCCTCAAAACCGAGCTGTGCGAGAACTTCGATGGTTTCCGGGAACTGTTCGGTCAGATCGAACAATTTATCAGAAAGAGAAAAATAGTGGTTCAATATAACGTCTCCTTTTCTTAATTGACATAACCTTGCAATCGCAATTTTACCAGAAATATTTGAACTTGTCAGCAGGAAATGTTAAGATACTTTTGGGAAAATGTAAACAGAGGAGGGAAATTTTGGAATATACAGGATATGAACTTTTATGGATTTTTGTGATCTACGGCGTGATCGGCTGGTCTCTGGAAGTGTCGGCAGCGGCAGTTAAGCGCAGGCGGTTCGTCAACATGGGGTATCTGAGCGGCCCGTTCTCGCCCATCTATGCCATCTCCGAGGTGGCGTTTGCGATCTTACTGCCGGAGTTGAGAGCGCACCCCTTGTTCCTGTTTTTGGGCGGTATGCTGGTGGCGAGCTTTATCGAGTACGTCAGCGGCTGGTGTTTGGAACGGATTTTTGGGAGAAAATGGTGGGATTATTCAGATCAGCAGTTTCAAGTCAACGGGTATGTCTGCCTGAAAAATTCTATGGTCTGGGGAATCGGGGCATTGCTCAGTATTGAATTGTGCAACCGTCTCTTCCTGCGACTGGTTCACTTGATTCCGCACGCGATTGGGCGACTGATTCTCTGGGGCGTACTGATTGCACTGATACTGGATGAAATTGGATCTTCTGCCGCCGTCTTTCAGATGCATCACAGACTGCGCCGCGTGGCGTTTCAGGTCAGCGTGGACTTACAGAAGCTCTCGGATTCTCTGGGAAATGCACTCACTCGCAGAATCCAGAACCGTATGGTCAAGGCGTACCCCAGCCTTTCGGTGGAAGAACTCTTAAATGAGCGAGAGATACGAAAAGAAAAACGGAAAGCGCGCGATGCCGCAATCTTTGCTCAGGGATGCAGCTTTTATAAGCTCGCCGCACTTTTTTTGATCGGCGCGTTCCTCGGAGACATTGTGGAGACGATTTTTTGCTACGTCACGGCGGGGATCTGGATGAGCCGAAGCAGCGTGGTCTGGGGCCCGTTTAGCATTGTCTGGGGTTTTGGCTGCGTGCTTTTGACTGCATTTTTGTACCAATACCGCGATCGGAGCGACCGCGTGATCTTCCTTGCCGGAACGGTGCTCGGCGGAGCGTATGAATATATTTGCAGCGTTGCCTCGGAGCTGGTATTCGGAACGGTGTTTTGGGATTACAGCAAGATCCCGTTTAACTTGGGCGGGCGAATCAACCTGTTGTATTGTTTTTTCTGGGGCATCGTCTCCGTGGTTTGGCTCAAGATGATCTATCCGTTTTTATCAAAGCACATTGAGCGGATTCCAAAAAAGTGGGGCGTGATTGGCTGCAACCTTTTATTACTCTTTATGGTCGTCAACATGGCGGTGTCCGCGTTCGCGCTGGAGCGATACGCCAGACGCCAGGAACATCCGACGCCTGCCTGGGCGGTGGATGTGATTTTGGACGAACATTTCCCGGATGAGAGAATGGAGCGCGTCTACCCGAACGCAAAGATCGTGCGTTGACATCTCAAAGACGGATCATTATAATAAAAATCATGTTTACGAAAGTGAGGCACATCCTATGAAGATCAAAGACATTCTGGCCCAGAAACGGCCGACCTTTTCTTTTGAAGTATTTCCACCAAAGACGCAGGAAACCTACGAGTCCGTGATGACGGCTGCGGGCGAGATCGCAAAACTGCACCCGGATTTTATGAGCGTGACCTACGGAGCGGGCGGCGGAACGAGCCAATACACGGTTGAAGTCGCAAAATCCATCCAGGAGAACGGCGTGACACCACTCGCACACCTGACGTGCTATTCCTCCACGCATGAGAAGGTACACCAGGTCTTAGATCAATTAAAGGAAAATGGAATCGAGAACGTCCTTGCTCTGCGCGGCGACATTCCGGCAAACGGTGAGACGCCGAAAGTCTACCGCTACGCCTCAGAATTGATCCGCGAGATCAAGGAGAGCGGTGATTTTTGCATCGGCGCGGCGTGTTATCCCGAAGGTCATGTGGAGTCCGCGAACAAGGCGGTTGACATCGAATACCTCAAGCAGAAAGTGGAGGCGGGATGCGATTTTGTCACCACGCAGATGTTCTTTGACAACAGCATTTTATATAGTTACCTGTATCGGATTCGCGAGAAGGGAATCACCGTGCCTGTGATTGCCGGAATCATGCCCGTCACAAACGCCAACCAGATCAATCGGATCATGAAAATGTCCGGAACGTATATGCCCGCGCGCTTTAAGTCCATCGTGGACAAGTTCGGAGACAATCCCGCCGCCATGAAGCAGGCAGGAATCGCCTACGCCACGGAGCAGATCATTGACCTGGTCGCAAACGGGGTGAACGGAATCCACGTTTATTCCATGAATAAGCCCGATGTGGCGAGGAAAATTCAGGAAAATCTTTCAGATATTCTGTAAGAGACAGAGAGGAGGCGGACGCAGATGATGGATATGTCCTGTGTCAACCGCGCGGAGGCACTGCGCTATATGGGATGCAAGGGAGAGCCGGACGAGTCGCTCAAAAACCTGCTGGAAGAGTGTCTTGACCAACTGGGAGAGGTCTGTGAGCCGCGCCATCTGACGGCGTCATTTCCCCTGAGATTGGGAGCAAAAGATACGATTGACGCGCAGTGTTTCCAGACAGAGAGCCGCGCGCTCGCCCACAATCTGGCAGACTGCGACGAGATTTTGCTCTTTGCGGCGACGCTCGGAACGGGAGTCGATCACCTTATCCGCCGTTACAGCCGTCTGGAGATGAGCCGTGCCGTGGCACTTCAGGCAGCCTCCGCGGCAGCGATCGAGGCGTATTGCAACGGTGTTTGCAAGGAACTTCGCGCAGAGTACGAGGCAAAGGGAAGGTATCTGCGACCGAGATTCAGCCCCGGATACGGGGACTTTCCCTTGTCGTGCCAGCCTGCGATCCTTGGCGCGTTGGAGGCGGGAAAACGCATCGGAATCAAGCTGACGGACAGCTTTTTGATGATGCCGTCAAAGTCCGTCTCCGCCGTGATGGGAATCAGCAAAAAGCCCAGACATTGCAGCGTGGAAGGATGCGAGGTCTGTACAAAAAAGGACTGCCTGTACCGCAGGTAGAAGGGAGAATTGGGAATGATACGGTTTAATAACGATTACAGTGAAGGCGCGCATCCAAGAATTTTAGAGCGTCTGATGGAGACGAACCTGGAGCAGACTCCGGGATACGGGGAGGACGCCTATTGTAAAGAAGCACAGCGTCTGATTCGGGAAAAATGCGGCGTGCCAAACGCAGAGACACACTTTGTGGTCGGTGGCACACAGGCAAACCTGATCGTCGTTGCGGCCGCGCTTCGCCCCTGGCAGGGAGCAGTCTGCGCCCGGTCCGGTCACATCAATGTCCACGAGACGGGGGCAGTTGAGGCGACAGGACACAAAGTTTTGGGACTTCCCCATAGAGACGGAAAGATTGACGCGGCGCAGGTTCGGGCGTGCTGTGAGGAGCACATCCACGATGCGAGCTTTGAGCACACCGTGCAGCCCGGCATGGTCTACATTTCCCAGCCGACTGAGTACGGGACACTGTATACAAAACGCGAGTTGGAAGAGATGTACGCTGTGTGCAAGGAGTATGGGCTTTACCTGTTCGTGGACGGTGCGAGACTTGCCTACGGCTTGGAAGCTCTGGGAAATGACGTGGATCTCAAGACACTTGCGGCAAATTGCGACGTGTTCTACATCGGCGGAACAAAAGTCGGCGCGCTCTTTGGAGAGGCAGTTGTGATCGTAAACGATTCCTTAAAGAAGGACTTCCGATACATGATCAAACAGCGCGGAGCAATGCTTGCAAAAGGCAGACTCCTCGGCATTCAATTTGAGACGCTCTTAAAAGACGGGCTTTACGAGGAGATGGGGGCACACGCAGACCGCTTGGCAGATGAACTGCGGGCAGCATTTTCCGAAAAAGGATACCCGTTCTATGTACAGAACACGACAAACCAGCTTTTCCCAATTCTTCCCAATGCACTGCTGGAGTCCTGGAAAGAGAAGTACGTCTGGGAACTCAACTGCCGGGTGGATGAAGACCACAGCGCGGTGCGTTTTTGCACGAGCTGGGCGACAAAGCCGGAGAGCGTTGCGGCATTGATCGCCGACATTCGAGAGAGCTAAAAGGGGACAAACGACATGGATATAAGACAGGATATGAGACAGCGGCGGCTGTTTTTTGACGGAGGAACGGGCAGCCTTCTTCAGGCACACGGCTTAAAGGCAGGGGAACTTCCGGAAGTCTGGAACATCACGCACCCGGAGATCTGCACGAAACTGCATCTGGACTACTTAAACGCCGGGGCAGACATCATCAAGACGAACACCTTTGGGGCAAACGCGCTCAAGTTTCCGGGCGGCGAGACGTACAGCGTGGACGAGATCGTCACGGCGGCACTTGCAAATGCAAAGCAGGCGGTAAAAGAGGCGGGACACGGCTACATTGCCCTGGATCTTGGCCCGACCGGAAAATTGCTCGCACCTTTGGGCGACCTGGAGTTTGAGCAGGCGGTGTCGCTCTATCAGGAAGTGATCCGTGTCGGAAAACGAGAGGGGGCGGATCTGATTCTGATCGAGACGATGAGCGACGGGTACGAGCTCAAGGCGGCGGTACTCGCCGCAAAAGAGGCGGGAGAGGGACTTCCTGTGTTTACCACCGTGGTCTTTGACGCGAAAGGAAAACTTCTCACCGGAGGAAACGTCGCCTCCACCGTGGCACTCTTAGAGGGACTTCGCGTGGACGCGCTTGGCGTCAATTGCGGACTTGGTCCCGTGCAGATGAAGGAGATTGTCGGGGAAATGCTTGCCGTCTCCTCGACGCCCGTGATCGTAAACCCGAACGCCGGACTTCCGAGAAGCGAGAACGGCGTGACACTCTATGACATCAACGCCGATGAGTTTGCTGCGGAAATGGAAGAAATTGCCAAAATGGGAGCCGTGATCCTTGGCGGGTGCTGCGGAACCACGCCGGAGCACATCCAAAAGACGAAAGATCGCTGCGAGGCGGTTCCTCTCGTGCTCCCGGAGAAGAAGCACCGCACCGTGATCTCGTCCTACTGTCAGGCAGTTGAGATTGCCGGGCGTACCGTGATCATCGGAGAACGCATCAACCCGACGGGAAAGAGCAAGTTTAAGCAGGCATTGCGCGACCACGATCTGGAATACATCTTAAAAGAAGGCGTGACGCAGCAGGACAGCGGAGCCCATGTGCTTGACGTCAACGTCGGACTTCCGGAGATTGACGAGCCCGCGATGATGGAGGAGGTTGTACGGGAACTCCAATCCGTGATTGATCTTCCGCTTCAGGTTGACACCTCAAATGCAGCCGCCATGGAGCGCGCGCTTCGCATCTACAACGGAAAACCGCTCATCAACTCCGTAAATGGCAAGCAGGAAGTGATGGATGAGGTATTCCCGCTCGCCGCAAAGTACGGCGGAGCGATCGTGGCACTCTGTCTGGATGAGGCGGGAATCCCGGACACGGCCAAGGGGAGAATCGCCGTCGCAAGAAAAATCATCGCAGAGGCCGCAAAGTACGGAATCGGAACCGAGGACTTGATCTTTGACGGACTTTGCATGACGGTAAGCTCCGACAGCAAGGGCGCGCTCACGACTTTAGAGACGCTTCGGAGAATCCGCGATGAGTTGGGATGTAAGTCCGTGCTTGGCGTCTCCAACATTTCCTTTGGGCTTCCACAGCGCGAGATCGTAAACAGTGCCTTCTTTACGATGGCAATGCAGAGTGGACTCTCTGCCGCAATCATCAACCCCAACTCCGAGGCGATGATGCGGGCGTATTACAGCTTTAATGCTTTGATGGATCGCGATCCGCAATGCGGCGACTACATCGCAATCTACGGCGGTGCTCCGGCGGTAAGCCTTGGAAAGACGCTCACAAAAAACAGCGGGGGAAGTGCTTCGGGTGCGGGACTTAGCCTTGGGGCAACGATTGAGAAAGGATTAAAAGAGGACGCGCGCCGCGCCGTCGAGGAGGCGTTAAAGACGCAGGATTCCCTGGAAGTCATTAACTCCGAGATGATCCCGGCACTTGACCGTGTCGGAAAAGGATTTGAGGCGGGAACGGTCTTCCTTCCGCAGCTTTTGATGAGTGCGGAGGCGGCAAAGGCAGCCTTTGAGGTCATCAAAGACCGGATGGCAGGTTCCGGACAGGTTCAGCAAAAGAAGGGAAAGATTATTCTTGCAACCGTAAAGGGCGACATTCACGACATTGGAAAGAATATCGTAAAAGTCCTCTTGGAAAATTACAGTTACGAAGTCATTGATCTGGGGCGTGACGTGGCTCCGGAACTTGTGGTGGAGACGGCGATTGCACAGAACGTGCCGCTTGTGGGACTGAGCGCGCTGATGACGACGACGGTTCCGAGCATGGAGGAGACGATCCGCCAGTTGAGAGAAAAAGCCCCCGCAGTGAAGGTGATGGTCGGCGGAGCCGTGCTGACCCAGGAATATGCCGATACGATCGGAGCCGACGCGTATTGCCGCGATGCGATGGCATCCGTCAACTATGCGGAGAGCCTGCTTGTGGGGCATTGACTTTAACGGCTGGGTATGATAAAATTTTTCAGAATTATTTAATGAGAGGAGAGAACAACTATGAAGAGAATTAAGACTCTTGAGACCCGCAACCTGTGCGCGAGCGCGAAGAACGGTGGCTGCGGCGAGTGCCAGACTTCTTGCCAGTCCGCTTGCAAGACCAGCTGCGGCGTTGCAAACCAGCCCTGCGAGAACGTGAGAAAGTAAGTGTCTTCCAGAGATGCCGTCTGTCATGTGCAGGCGGCATTTTGGCGTGTATAAACCTGCTTTAGAGTAATGGAGAGAAAAATGGTACATCAATATCAATTAAACGGTTACAACATTGTGCTGGATACCTGCTCCGGCGGCATCCATGTGGTGGACGAGGTCGCCTACGATGTGATCGGACTGTTCGCAACGTGCAGCGAAGAGGAGATCGTATCCCAGCTTTTGGAAAAATATAGAGAATATCCCGATGTGACGGAGGAAGATTTAAGAGATTGCATCGACGATGTAAAAGAGTTAAAAGAGAGCGGTCAGCTCTTTACCGAGGACAACTTTTGCGAGATGGCGGGCGAGTTTAAGGCGCGCTCCGGCGATGTCGTGAAGGCACTCTGTCTTCATGTGGCGCACACCTGCAACCTGAATTGCTCGTACTGCTTTGCAAGCCAGGGCAAATACCACGGCGACCGCGCGATCATGTCCTTTGAAGTCGGAAAACAGGCATTGGACTTCCTCGTCGCACACTCCGGAACGAGAAGAAACCTGGAAGTAGACTTCTTTGGCGGTGAGCCCTTGATGAACTGGCAGGTTGTAAAAGATCTGGTCATGTATGCGCGCAGCATCGAGAAAGAGGCAGGAAAGAATTTCCGCTTTACCTTGACGACAAACGGCGTGCTGATCGACGATGATGTGATTGATTTTTGCAACCGCGAGATGAGCAACGTCGTACTCTCTCTGGACGGAAGAAAAGAGATTCACGACCGCACCCGTGTGGACTATGCCGGAAACGGAAGCTGGGAGAAGATTGTACCCAAGTTCCAGAAAATGGTAGAAGCGCGCGGCGGAAAGAACTACTATATGCGCGGAACCTTCACGCACGCAAACCCCGACTTTGTAAAAGACATTCGCTGTATGCTCGATCTGGGCTTTAACGAGCTGAGCATGGAGCCGGTTGTCTGCGCGCCGGACGATCCTTCTGCCTTGACGCAAGAGGACTTAAAGATCGTCATGCAGCAGTACGAGGAGCTTGCGGAGTTGATGCTGGAGCGTCAGAAAGAGGGACGCCCCTTCACCTTCTACCACTATATGCTCGATCTGACAGGCGGTCCCTGCATCTACAAGAGAATCTCCGGCTGCGGCTCCGGAACCGAGTACATGGCAGTGACGCCCTGGGGCGATCTGTACCCCTGCCATCAGTTCGTGGGCGAGGACAGCTACAAGCTGGGCGACATCTGGAACGGTGTAGAGAACACCAATCTGCGCGAGGAATTTCGCAGCTGCAACGCATACGCGCGTCCGGAATGTGCGGATTGCTGGGCAAAGCTGTATTGTTCCGGCGGCTGTGCGGCAAACGCCTTCCATGCGTCCGGCACGATCCTTGGCACTTACAAGCCGGGATGCGAGTTGTTTAAGAAGCGCATCGAGTGTGCGATCATGATGAAGGCGGCGCAGGAAGCGTGAAGAACGAATCCTTTCCCACACCAATCTGGGATTTTGTAAGAAAATACTGGGAGAGCGGGATCTCTCGCCTGCATATGCCGGGGCATAAGGGGAAAATGTTTCTGGGATGTGAGCCCTTTGACATCACGGAAATCGGCGGTGCGGACGCGCTCTACGAGGCGGAGGGAATCATCGCAGAGAGTGAATCATATGCGACGAAGCTGTTCGGTACAGCCGGGACATTTTACTCGACGGAAGGGTCGAGCCAGTGTATTCGCGCCATGCTCGCCCTTGCCCTCTCTCATTGGAGGCGGCGGGGAAATGTTTCTCGCCCGGTGGTGGTGGCTGCAAGAAACGTCCACAAGGCATTTTTGCATGCCGCTACGTTGCTTGATTTTGATGTGAAATGGCTCTGGCCGGAAGCGACGAGCGACTCCGTGTGCAGCTGCCCAATCACGCCGCAGAGCTTGCAAAAGACGCTCTCAGAATGTGAGACGCCCCCGGCAGCTGTGTACCTGACAAGCCCCGATTATCTGGGCGGTATGGCGCAGATCCCCGCACTTTCCGCCATTTGCAAGGAGCACGAAACGCTGCTTTTGGTGGACAATGCACACGGCGCGTACTTACATTTTCTGGAAAAATCCCTTCATCCCATGGATCTGGGAGCTGATCTTTGCTGCGATTCGGCGCACAAGACGCTTCCTGCGCTCACCGGAGCTGCGTACTTGCACATTTCCCACCGCGTGAGCGAGCTTGCAGGCGAGGCAAAGCAGGCGATGGTGCTCTTTGGCTCGACAAGTCCGTCGTATCTGACGCTCAGCTCCCTGGATCTTTGCAACCGCTATCTTGCAACGGGGTATTGGGAGTCGTTAAAAGAGGCGATCGGGCGCGTGGAGCAGTTAAAAGAGAGACTTCGCACGGCCGGTTTTTCCATCTTGGAATCTGACCCGCTCCGTTTGACTGTGGACGCGCCAAAACAGGCGCAGACGCTGCTTTCAAGCTGTCGAGAGGCGATGGCAGAGTGCGAGTTTGCGGACGAGGATTATCTGGTGATGATGTTTACACCGGAAAATGATCCCGTGGATTACGAGCGGGCAGAGCGCGGATTGCTTGCAGGGAAATGTCGGAAAGTGGACGATGTTTCGGCGCGCACCCCGCTTCCAAAGAGTAGACCAGAGCAGGTTTGTTCCATCCGGGAGGCGATGCTCTCCGTCCAGAAAAGCATTTCCACGCGGGAGGCACTCGGAGTAATCTGTGCCGCGCCCACGGTGTCGTGCCCCCCGGCAATTCCGATTGTGATGCCGGGCGAGCGGATCGGGGCAGAGGAGATCGCACTGTTTTTGCAATACGGGATGGAAACCGTAAGAGTCATGTTATAAAAAAGGAGAATGAAATGAACCGTGACAGTATTATCACGCTGTTAAAGGGACTTTGGATCGGTGGAACGATGACCGTTCCGGGCGTCAGCGGCGGCTCCATGGCGATGATCATGGGCGTTTACGACCGCTTAATCAGTTCCGTCAGCGGATTTTTCAAGGAACCGGCAAAGTGCTTTCGATTCCTGTTTCTGTTTGTGCTGGGCGCAGGCGTCGGCATGGTGCTGTTTGCACGCATGATCGGCGGCATTCTGGCAGGTCCCTTTAACATTCCTGCCCGCTTCTTTTTCCTGGGAGCGGTTGCGGGCGGCGTACCGATGATCTTTCGTGAGGCGGGCGTCAAGAAAGTCGATGTAAAGACGATCTTATATGTCGTTTTCGGTATTGTGCTGGTACTCGCACTGGCGATGCTTCCGGAAGGTCTCTTTGAGCCGCAGGATACGATGAGTGTGAGCGGCATACTGCTTCAGCTGGTCGGCGGCGTGATCATCGCGATCGGGCTGGTGCTTCCCGGAATCAGCGTCTCCCAGATGCTCTATATGCTGGGACTTTACGAGGGGATTATGGCAAATATTGCCGCGATGAACTTTCTTCCCCTGATTCCGCTCGGAATCGGCGTGGTCGGCGGAATCTTTGTGACGGCGTTGGTGCTCGAATCTTTGATGGAGCGTCATCCACAGCCCACATACCTCATCATTCTGGGCTTTATGTTCGGTTCGCTTCCGGAACTCTTCCCGGCAGTTCCAAACGGCTGGGAGCTGATTGCAAGCGTATTTACGACGGCAGCCGGATTTGCCGTCCTGTATTTCATGTCAAAGAAAGAAGCAAAACTCTAAGGAGGTGCTCTGATGTACAGATGTTGTATTTTTGACCTGGACGGAACATTGGTCAATTCCATCTACGCCATCCAGAAAGCGGTGAACCTGACGCTTGGCTCGTTTGGACTGCGCGAGATCTCGGTGGACGAGACGAGAACGTATGTCGGAGACGGCTATAAAAAGCTGATGGAGCGCGCGCTGATTGCCTGCGGCGACGAGAAACTCGCGTATTACGAGGAGTCGCTGGTGCGTTACAGTGCGTACTTTAAGGATGTTTGTATGTACAAGGTTGAGCCTTACGAGGGAATCCCGGAGTTATTGACATTCTTAAAAGAGCAAAATATCAAGATTGCCGTTCTCTCCAACAAGCCCCATGCCCGCACGCTGGACAACGTAAACGGTGTGTTCGGGGAAGGATATTTTGACCTGGTAAATGGCGAGCGCGAGAGCGAAGGCATCAAGAGAAAACCCGCGCCGGACGGCGTGTACGAGACGATGCGCCAGCTCGGTGTGAGAGCCGAGGAGTGCCTGTACTTTGGAGACACCAACACCGATATGCAGACCGGGCAGGCTGCCGGAGTGGACACCGTGGGCGTGACCTGGGGCTTTCGCGACCGCAAAGAGCTGGAAGCATTTGATCCCACCTATCTGGCGGATGTTCCGGCGCAGGTGGTGGAGTTTATCTGTGAGGCAAATGAGCTGAGGTGATCTGGGAGTCGAAAGATTTCCAAAATTCCCCTGGACATTTCCGGCAACGAGTGATATAACAGAGCCATCGGGGAAAGACCCCGATACAACAAGTAAATATGCAGTGTGAGGGAGCTCGTGCGGCGGGCTGAGAGGAAGTACTCAAACTTCGACCTTTAGACCTGATTTGGATAATGCCAACGTAGGGATTCGATGCAGAACAAGTAGGATTTTCGTTCGTGAATACGAGACGGTGTCCTGTGTGAGTCAGATTCTTACGCAGGATGCCGTTTTTTTATTTCATAGGAAACTGTGAGCAGGATTCTATTCCATAGGAAATTGCGCTCTATGAAACAAAAAGACGCTCCGCGGGGAGTGCACTGCAAACGACGAGGAGGAAACCATATGACACAGATGGAAGCGGCGAGACAGGGAATCGTGACGACACAGATGAAACTTGTCGCGCAGAAAGAGCAGATGGAGGAAGGTAAGCTGATGGAGCTTGTGGCAAGCGGAAAAGTGGCAATTCCCGCAAACCGCCTGCATAAGAGCCTGGATCCGAACGGCGTGGGCTCGATGTTAAAGACAAAGATCAACGTCAACCTCGGAACGTCCAGAGATTGCAAGGACATTGAGATGGAACTTCGCAAGGTTCAGGATGCAGTGGAAATGGGCGCGGAATCCATCATGGATTTGAGCTCGTTTGGCGATACGCGAACCTTTCGCAGAAAGCTGACTGCAAAATGTCCGGCGATGATCGGAACTGTGCCGATCTACGATGCGGTGGTCTATTACCACAAGGCACTCAAGGACATCACGGCGCGGGAATGGCTCGACATTGTGAAGATGCACGCAGAAGATGGCGTCGATTTTCAGACCATTCACGTCGGAATCAACCGAAATACTGCAAAACGCTTCAAGAAAAATAAGCGTTTGATGAACATTGTCTCAAGAGGCGGTTCCATTATGTTTGCGTGGATGGAGATGACGGGGCAGGAAAATCCCTTCTACGAGTATTATGACGAGGTGCTTGAGATCTGCCGGGAGTACGATGTGACGATCAGCTTGGGAGACGCCTGCCGTCCGGGCTGTCTTGCGGATGCTGGAGACATTTCCCAGATTGAAGAGTTGGTAACGCTCGGCGAGCTGACGCAGCGCGCCTGGGATAAGGGCGTTCAGGTGATCGTGGAAGGACCGGGACACATGGCTCTCAACGAGATTGCGGCAAATATGCAAATTCAAAAGACGATCTGCAAGGGCGCGCCCTTCTATGTGCTGGGGCCGCTTGTCACCGACATTGCACCGGGATACGACCACATCACGGCGGCAATCGGCGGGGCGATCGCAGCCAGTGCCGGGGCAGCATTTCTCTGCTACGTTACTCCGGCGGAGCACCTTCGCCTGCCGGATGAGCAGGACGTGAAAGAAGGAATCATCGCAGCAAAGATTGCCGCACACGCCGCAGACCTTGCAAAAGGCGTAAAAGGCGCGTCGGACTGGGATCGGGCGATGGGAGAAGCCAGAAAGAAGCTCGACTGGGAGAAAATGTTCTCTTTGGCGATTGACCCAGAGAAGGCGAGAAATTACCGCGCGTCCGCAAAACCGGAGAAAGAGGA
>Cebus_capucinus_imitator_PRJNA485217_SSR096__coassemble_490_pt1 | contig 15620 bp, 16 predicted proteins | sample Cebus_capucinus_imitator_PRJNA485217_SSR096__metabat2_high_PE_003 | metagenome-assembled genome bin Cebus_capucinus_imitator_PRJNA485217_SSR096 | reverse complement strand
CTCTCCGAGGAGGAGGACAAGTTCAACCGCACCATCGACCAGGGCTTGATGATTCTCTCCGAGATGGAGGAGCACATGAAGGCGGAGGGCAGCAACAGCCTTTCCGGTGCGGATGCGTTTAAGCTCTACGATACCTATGGCTTCCCGCTTGATCTGACCAAGGAGATCCTTGAGGAGAAGGGCTACGGCGTGGACGAAGAAGGATTTGCGGCAGCAATGAAGGAGCAGAAGGACAAGGCGAGAAAGGCGAGAAAGGCGACCAACTACATGGGCGCGGACGTCACCGTTTACCAGTCCATTCCTGCGGACGTTGCCAGTGAGTTTGTGGGCTACGACAGCCTGACGGCACAGTCCAAGATCAGCGTTTTGACGACCGAGGACGAGCTGGTGGAAGCTCTGACGGACGGCGAGAGAGGAACCGTGATCGTGGATCAGACTCCGTTCTACGGAACGATGGGCGGACAGCAGGGCGATATCGGCGTGATCACCTGCGCGGACGGCGAGTTCAAGGTTGAGGAGACGATTCACCTTCAGGGAACGAAGATCGGTCATGTCGGCGTGATGACGAGAGGTAAGCTCGTTGTCGGCGGTGAGGTGACGCTGTCTGTCTGCGAGAAGAACCGTGCCTTAATTTGCAAGAACCATAGCGCGACGCATCTGCTGCACAAGGCACTTCAGACCGTTCTTGGCGATCACGTCAAGCAGGCAGGTTCCTTTGTGGACAGCGGCAGACTCCGTTTTGACTTTACGCACTTTTCTGCTCTGAGCGCGGAGGAGATCAAGAAGGTTGAGGAGCTGGTAAACGAGGAGATCGCGGCAGCACTTCCCGTTGACACGCAGGTGATGAGCCTGGAAGAGGCAAGAAAGACTGGAGCGATGGCTCTGTTTGGTGAGAAGTACGGCGAGAAGGTTCGCGTGGTCAAGATGGGCGATTTCTCCACCGAACTTTGCGGCGGAACCCATGTAAAGAACACGGCATTTATCGCTTCCTTTAAGATCCTGTCCGAGACCGGAATCGCTGCTGGTGTGCGCCGTATCGAGGCACTCACAAGCGAAGGTTTGATGAAGCACTATGCGGTGGTTGAGGAAGAGCTTGAGACGGCTGCAAAGACGGCAAAGACCCTGCCCGCAGAGCTTAACAACAAGATTCACGCCCTGCTTGAGGAGATCCGTACTTTAAGCGCGGAGAATGAGAAGTTAAAGAGCCGTTTGGCAAACAATTCTCTGGGCGATGTGGCAAGCCAGGTAAAGGACGTAAACGGCGTCAAGGTGCTGGCACTCAAGGTCGAGAACGTGGATATGAACGGTCTGAGAAACCTGGGCGATCAGCTCAAGGAGAAGATCGGAGAGGGTGTTGTCGTGATCGCGTCCGCGGCAGACGGAAAGGTCAACCTGATGGCGACGGCAACCGACGAGGCGCAGAAGAAGGGCGCGCACGCAGGCAACCTCATCAAGGCGATTGCAGGTCTTGTAGGCGGTGGCGGCGGTGGCCGTCCGGCGATGGCGCAGGCTGGCGGAAAGAATCCGGAAGGAATCGAGGCTGCTTTGGAGAAGGCAGTTGAGGTTGTCGCTGACCAAGTAAAATAAAAAACTCTCAAAAGTGCTTGACGAATGGGATTTTTATGCTATAATCATAGCAGTGCGAAAAATACCCAAACAGTTGTATTATGCACAATCACACAACTGGAGGGAGGTTAGGTGTGAGCGATGTCCAACGTAATTGTTAAAGATAACGAGAGCTTAGACAGTGCATTACGCAGATTCAAGAGAAACTGCGCTAAGGCAGGTATTCAGCAGGAAATTCGTAAGAGAGAGCATTACGAGAAGCCCAGCGTCAGACGCAAGAAGAAGTCTGAGGCAGCTCGTAAGCGCAAGTACAACTAAGCTAGCTTCGTTGCGAAGAGTAGTAAAAGTAGGGGACTGACGACTGTCAGTCCCTTATTTCGCGTAATTCACATTTCGGTTGAGCCACAAGAGAGTAGTTGGTGTGGTAGATCACAAAACCGGGTGCAGCTCCCGCCACTTTCTTGATGTGTTTTCTCTGAATGTAGTCAATCTCGACTTTCTCGTTGTCCTTTCCTCTGGAGTAGTACGCCGCAAGCGCGCCGGCCTCCTCAAACAGCCGATCCGGGAGATCTTCCCTGCCGCCCGTCTTTGCGATCACATGAGAGCCGGGGATTCCCTTGGCATGAAACCACCAATCGCTGCCATTTGCAAACTTAAACGTCAATTCCTCATTCTGGTAATTGTTGCGCCCCACATACAGGTCAAACCCGTCCGAGGAGATATAATGGAAGGGACGGCTCGTAATCTTTGGTTTTTTCTCATTTCCACGACGCTTCTTAACGTATCCAAACTCCATCAATTCTTCACGAATCTGCACGAGGTCATTCTCGTTTTGGGCAATGTCTAAGGAAGCCGCGATGGATTCAAGATGCTCGATCTCCGCGTGTGTCTCCTGCGTGAGCGTTGAGAGAGCTTCCCACGTCCGCTTGAGCTTGTTGTACTTGTCAAAATGCTTCTTGGCATTCTCCGAGGCAGTCAGCTGCGGGTCAAGCGGAATGGTGATGTCCTCGCCCGTGTAGTAGTTGTTGCAGGTAAACGACTTCTCGCCGCCCACAAGACCGTAGCCGTAAGTGTTCAACAGTTCGCCGTAGACGCGGTATTTTTCGCGTTTCTCCGTGTCTTTTAATTGTTTTTCCTGAAGATCATACTTTTTGTAGTTTCGCTCCAACGCCGTCTGCACAACGTGGCGAAGATCCGCGGATTTTTGGCGGATGCGGTTGATGGCGTTTCTGGAACTGTAAAATGTTTCCAGTACGGAGCTGATGGAGGAAAATGCTTCCTGCGTGTAGCGCGCGCAGTCCGTCAAACTGGAAAGCGGCAGTGCGGCAAACTCGACAGGTGTCTCCCCGTCATAGACAATATTCGGAGAGAAATGACCCTCTTTGACGTCCTCCATCATCAGCGAGAAGGTACGCGCCAGATGTGTGCGTTCCGCCTCGCTTAAATCGGCTGCCGGGCGGTCTGCGTCGATTCCGGCAAGATGGCAAAGTTCGGAGGAGATCGTGGGACTGATTCCCGTGAAGCGGCTGTAAATGGCCTTTTGAACCTTCATCGGTGCTTCGCACAGGACGCGGGAAAAGGTCTCCTCACTTGCGGTCAGCGGATCTTCTTTTTCTACCGTCTGCGGGATAAAGTAGGCGCGGCCGGGCAAGACCTCACGCACCGAACTCATCTGTGCGGAAACGTGCTTGATGCTGTCAAGGATCGTTCCGTCCTCCTTGCAGAAGATGATGTTGCTGTGTTTTCCCATGATCTCGACAATCAAGCGTTTGCGGCAAAGATCACCCATCTCGTCGAGATGTTCCAGCGTAAACTCGATGATTCGCTCCAGACCGGGCTGGGAGATGTCCACGATGCGCGCGCTTCCGATGTGCTTTCTAAGCAGCATACAAAAGCCGGGGGCAACCATGGGACTTGGTTTGTTGTTCTGTGTAAAATAGATCAGCGGAAGACTTGCGCTTGCCGATAAGAACAGACGCATATTTCCGTTGGGATTTTTGATGGTAAAGAGTAGCTCGTCCTTTTCTGGCTGGGCGATCTTTGCGATGCGCGCACCCAGGGCGTTTTGGCGCAGTTCCTGAACAAGACTTGCCACTGTAATTCCGTCAAATGCCATGTTATCACTCCTTTTCAATTGAATACAGCTAGTGTAGCATAATTTGGCAAAATGCGAAAGTGTTAGTTGACTTGCCCACGGGGATGAATTATAATATAGTTTAACTGTGCGGTCTGTTTGAGGCAGTGCAGAAACGGAAAGAGAGGCAGTCATTTCATGCTGAAGAGTATGACTGGATTCGGAAGATGCGAGCAGGTCACTCCGCAATACAAGATTACGGTGGAGATGAAGGCGGTCAATCACCGCTACCTGGATTTGAGCATCAAGATGCCGAAAAAATTCAATTATTTTGAGTCCAAGGTTCGGGCTCTCCTGAAGGACTACGTCCAGAGGGGAAAAGTGGACCTGTACATTACCTATGAGGACTACACAGAGGGAAATCTTTGCCTCAAGTACAACCAGACGCTTGCCGCAGAGTACATGAGCTGCTTTGCAAGAATGGCGGAGCAATTTGCGATTCCAAACGACGTCACGGTGTCGAAGTTGGCGTCCTGCCCGGAAGTATTGACGATGGAGCAGGAACCGGACAACGAGGAAGAGCTGTGGGAGATTCTCTCCGGCGCGTTGAGGAAAGCCGCAGAACGTTTTGTGGAGTCCAGAAGAATCGAGGGAGAGAACCTAAAGAACGATCTGATCGCAAAGCTCACCTATATGGAGGAGCTGGTAGACTTTATCGAGGCACGTTCTCCCCAGATCTTGACCGAGTACCGCGCAAAGCTCGAAGACAAAGTCAAAGAGCTGCTTGCGGGAACGGCGATTGATGAGAGCCGCATCGCGGCGGAGGTGACGATCTACGCGGACAAGATCTGTGTGGACGAGGAGATGGTTCGTCTGAGAAGCCACATCCGCGCCACAAAGGCAGAGTTGTTAAACGGCGGAAGCGTGGGAAGAAAGCTCGACTTTATCGCACAGGAACTCAACCGTGAGGCGAATACGATCCTTTCAAAGTCCTCGGATCTTGAGATCACGGATCGGGCGATCGCCTTAAAGACCGAGATCGAGAAGGTGCGAGAGCAGATCCAGAATGTGGAATAAGGGAAAGGAGGACAGCATGAGCCAAAGAGGAATATTGGCGGTTGTTTCGGGATTCTCCGGAGCAGGAAAAGGAACGCTGATGAAGGAGCTTTTGAGCAGGTATGACAATTACGCGCTGTCCATCTCTGCGACCACCCGAAACCCCAGAGAGGGCGAGGTGGACGGAAGAGAGTACTTTTTCGTCTCGGAGGAGCGTTTCGAGGAGATGATCGCAAACGACGCGCTGATTGAATATGCCAGCTACGTCAACCACCACTATGGGACGCCCAGAGAGTATGTGGAGCGTCAGATGGAGGCGGGAAAGGACGTCATCCTTGAGATTGAGATTCAGGGAGCATTGAAAGTAAAGGAGCGGTTCCCGGAGACACTCTTAATCTTTGTGACGCCGCCCAGTGCCGAGGAGTTAAAGAAACGCCTGATCGGGCGCGGAACCGAGACCATGGAAGTGATCCGCGAGAGACTCTCAAGAGCAATCCAGGAGTCGGAGGCAATGGACGCCTACGATTACATTCTGGTCAACGACAATCTGGAAGTCTGTACCGAAGAGCTTCACCAGATGATTCAGATGCAGCACCGGAGTGCCAAGGCACAGAAGGCGTTTGCGGATGAGATGAAGAAAGAACTTCTTTGCTTAGAAAACTAACACGATTTGAAAGGGGAATGTCCTATGTTACATCCATCATACACCGACCTGATCAATGCAGTCAACAGCGACGTTGACGTGGAGCGTGGCGAGCAGCCCGTGGTTCAGAGCCGTTATTCCATCGTGATTGCCGCGGCAAAGCGCGCAAGACAGCTGATCGGCGGTTCCGAGCCCAAGGTGAGCGGAACCAGCTGCAAGAAGCCACTGTCCGTTGCCATTGATGAGCTGTATCAGCAGAAGGTGAAGATCCTCCCCGAAGAGGAGAACACCGAGGGCGATGAGAACGAATGATTCAGGAGAAGCCGTCCGCACAGGGCGGCTTTCATAACTTTTGAGGAGACATTTTATTATATGGAAAAATTCAAACTGTTCTGCGTGTCCTTGGGATGCGACAAAAACTTGGTAGACACTGAAAATATGCTGGGTCTTCTGGGCGATGCCGGCTACATCTTTACGGACGACGAGACGCAGGCGGACGCGATTTTAGTCAACACTTGCTGCTTTATCGGCGATGCGAAAGAGGAGAGCGTCAACACGATCCTTGACATGGCGCGCTTAAAAGAAGAGGGAAAATGCCGCGCACTCGTGGTTGCCGGATGTCTGGCACAGCGTTACCGCCAGGAAATTTTAGACGAGATCCCGGAGGTGGACGGCATCCTTGGAACCTCATCCTGGAACGAGGTCGTAAAAGTGGTAGACTCCATCTTAAAGCCGGAAGGCGAAAAACACGCGGTATCGGTGTTTGAGGATCTGTCCGCGCTTCCCGCACCGCAGAAAGACCGCGTGGTGACGACAGGCGGATACTACGCTCACTTAAAGATCGCGGAAGGGTGCGATAAGCGATGCACCTATTGCATCATCCCATCTCTTCGCGGCTCTTACCGAAGCGTTCCGATGGAGGAGTTGGTGGCGGAGGCAACGCGCCTTGCAGAAAAGGGCGTAAAAGAGCTGATCCTTGTCGCACAGGAGACTACACTCTACGGAAAGGATCTCTACGGCGAGAAGTCGCTTCCGAAACTCTTAAAAGAGCTTGCAAAGGTTCCCGGAATCTATTGGATTCGCATTCAATATTGCTATCCGGAAGAGATCACCGACGAGCTGATCGAGGCGATCAAGAACGAACCTAAGGTTTGCCATTATCTGGATATTCCGATTCAACACGCCAGCGACACGATTCTTCGCCGTATGGGAAGAAGAACGAATCAGGAACAGCTGCGCCAGATGATTGCAAAGCTGCGCCGCGAGATTCCAGACATCGCGCTTCGTACCACCTTAATCTCAGGTTTCCCTGGTGAGACTCCGGAAGACCACGAGATCTTGATGAACTTTGTGGACGAGATGGAGTTTGAGCGTCTCGGCGTCTTTGCCTACTCCGCGGAGGAGGACACGCCGGCATTTTCCTTCCCGGATCAGATTCCACAGGAACTCAAAGAAGAGCGCAGGGACGAGGTAATGGAGCTTCAGCAGGAGATCGCCTTTGAGAAGTCCGAGGCCATGGTCGGAAGAGTGCTGACTGTGATGATCGAGGGCAAGGTGGTCGATGAGCCCGCTTATGTGGGACGCACCTACATGGACGCGCCCGGCGTGGACGGAATGATCTTTGTGAATGCAGATGTGGAACTGATGAGTGGCGACTTTGTCCGTGTCAAGGTAACGGGAGCCGCTGATTACGATTTGATAGGAGAGATTTACGATGAATCTGCCGAATAAATTGACAATTCTGCGTGTGTGCATGGTGCCGTTTTTTGTGGCGGCACTGCTTTGGGAAAACGGCGAGAGCCAGACCCTTCGCCTGGTGGCGGATGTGATCTTTATTGTCGCAAGTCTGACCGATATGCTCGACGGAAAGATCGCAAGAAAGTATAACCTGATTACAGACTTTGGAAAATTCATGGACCCGCTGGCAGACAAGCTCCTTGTCTGCTCGGCTCTCATCGGTCTTGTGGAGCTTCGCCAGATTCCTGCCTGGGTGGTCATTATCATCATCGCCCGCGAGTTTATCATCAGCGGATTCCGCCTGGTGGCGGCGGACAACGGTGTGGTAATTGCCGCAAGTTATTGGGGCAAGTTTAAGACCGTGTTTCAGATGATTACTGTAATCTTGATGATTGCAAACTTAAAGCCCTTGTATCTGCTCTCCCAGATCTGTCTGTGGGTTGCCGTGGTTTTGACAGTGGTCAGCCTGATCGACTATCTCTGGAAGAACCGTACGGTGCTGACCGAAGGGAGTATGTGAGATGGAACTGGGAAATGCTGGAAATGTAGACGCTGCAAAGCAGCTGGCAGATCTCTTGGAGGAGAAACATTTGACCGTGACAACGGCAGAGTCGTGTACGGGCGGACTCGTCTCCTCCCGCCTTGTGGATGTGCCGGGGATCTCGCAATCCCTTCTTCAGGGGCTTGTCACCTACTCGAATGAGGCAAAGATGCGGCTTTTGGGCGTAAAAGAGGAGACGCTTCTGGCGCACGGAGCTGTCAGCGAGGAGACGGCGCGTGAGATGGCTCTGGGCGGTGCGGCTGCCTGTGGGGCGGATCTGTGCCTTGCAACGACGGGAATTGCGGGGCCCGGCGGCGGAACGCCTCAAAAGCCCGTGGGGCTCGTCTACATGGCGTGTGCCTTAAAGGGCGAGGTGACGGTGGAACGGTGGCAGTTTTCGGGAGACCGCAGACAGGTGCGTGAGCAGGCGGCGCAGAAAGTATTGGAGCTTGCAATCCGTTTGCTTCGTGCGTAAAAAAGTGCAAAAGACAGGAGAAGAATGGTTCAATGTCAAAGGTTGCAAATATCAACAGACAGATGACGGCGGCACATCGGTATTCTTACAGCCGCCTCGTATTAAACTACTATATGCTCTACGAGCTTCGCATGGAGAAGAAAGGCTGGAAGACAGTTACTTCTCTGGAAAAGCAGTTTCATGAGATCCTTGGCAGTTTCCTAAGCGGGGAGGAAGAACTTGCAAAGCTGGAGAAGCTTAGAAACCGTGTGATACACTGCATGGAGGAGATCACTTCCTACACCGACGATTTCCAGGCGTATGAGTATGTGTTAAACCGCCTGGAAGCGCGTTTTTTGCCCCGCAGCACAGACAAAAGCCGCGAGACGGACGAGGAGCGTATCTCCTGGATCATGAACTACATCATGGAGGAGAAGAATCCAAAGACGATCAATGAGCGTATCCAGAACGTGGTCAGCCAGCTTCCGGTGCGCTTGACGCGCGGGAAATTCCTCAGCATGGTGCATGACGGATTGAGCGTGTATGTCGGAGCGCAGAAACAGGCGGTAAAGGACATTTTCTTTGTGGTAGAGTCCGAGGCACTCTTAAACGCGCCGGAGGGGAGAGAGAAGCATTTCCCCAAGTTACAGGAAAACCTCGATCTGTTGTCGCAGATCAATTATAATACGGTGACGATGGAGCAATATCGCGACTTGGAACTGGTTGCCACGACGACGGGGCATTACTTAAATGAGCTGACCGGCGAAGTCTCTCTCTTAATGGATCTGGTCAACGACCTGTATGTGCTCTTGCTCTCCGGAACGGGTGCGATGATGGATCTGGAGGAGACACAGTACGTCCGCGAGATCCTCTTGCAGATTTTTGAGGGCGCGCGTGCCGGCAAGGAGATTGACGAGCTGATTCTCGCGCCGCTTGAGGGACGCCAGGAGACGAGCTACGAGCAGTGGGAGACCTGGGCAACCCCGATTGAGATGCTGGAGGAGTTTGCCGTGCAGGATCCGCAGGCGGAGACGCTTCGCAAGATCAGCCTGCTCTTATCTGGAAGCTCGTTTATGGACTTAAAGCACGATGAGACGCTTCGTGAGGCGGTTACGCCGCAGGAACTTGCCGAGATGGGCAATGAACTCTTTGAGCGGCTCAACGCGTCGCTTGCAAGCCAGCCAAAGGCACTCTCCAGAGCCGTGATGGCAAAGGTGCTCTCAAGCCTTCCCGTGTTCTTTGGAACCGTGGGCGAGGTCTACGAGTATGTGAAGGGGGCGCTGGAAAGCTGCGCGGATGAGGGCGAAAAAGAGGCTTGTATGCGCCTGATTCGCCGAATGGACAGAGAGTAGACGATATGGTATGGTGGAAGCAGTTGTATCTGGGGGATCTGGCGCGCGTACTTGGCGGGCGGCTGAAGGTGCAGGTCGAGGCGGGAAGAGCATTTCCCAATGTCTATGTGATTACGCCGCCTGCATCCGGGAATCATCTACTTGACATTCGACCGGCTCTTTTACTCTCAGAGAAGGAGCGGGAGAGTGAAGATTTCCTGATTCTGGGACTTGCCGTCGGTCACGGCGAGGCAAAAGAGGTGGTTCGCCGGATGATTGCGGACGTTTATGCGGCGACCGGGGGATTTGACTGGGCGTCTTACCAGGCAGAGAGAGACCGTGCAGATGGGAGGTAGTATGCTTTCGATACTCCTGTTGATTCTAAAAATTCTTGGACTAATTCTGGTGGCAGTCGTGATGCTGGTGCTTCTTTGCATCGGGCTGGTGCTCTTTGTGCCGCTTCGCTATCGGCTGAGCGGTCAATACCACGGTTCTCTGATCGGGGAGGCGACGCTGACGTGGCTCTTTCACCTCTTGCGGGCGCAGGCGCGATACGATGCGGACGGGCTAAACGCCGAACTTTTTGTGTGCGGTTTTCGCATCTGGCATACGCACGATGAGAAAGAAGAGGTGGAGGAGACGCTCTCAGAGGCAGAGGGGGAGTTGGTGCGGGAACTTGAGGAGGACGAACAGCTCTTTGCACAGAGCGTGATGGAGCAGGAAAATGTTCCTTTGCCCGAACGAGAGCCAAAACCGCAAAAGAAACTGCCCCAAAAAGAAGAAAAGCTGCAAAAAAAAGTGCAGAATCCGCCGCAAAAAGCGGCTGAGCCAAAAGAAGAGCCGAGCAAACCGAAAAAGCCGGGGATTTTGGCAAGAATCCGAAACAAAATTCAATCAACTTGGGAACGGACGAAGTCTGCGGTTCGCCGGATTCGCAACCAGTTAAAAGCGAAAACCGACCGCCTTGAGGCATTCAAAAAATGGTTTCAGGACGAGAAACACCAAGCGTCGATTCGGTTCTTAATTCGCCAATTCAAACGACTGCTCGCACACATTTTGCCGCGATCCGGAACGATTCACATTCGCTTTGGACTGGACGACCCGTACTATACGGGACAGATCCTTGCGGCGGCAAGTCCGTTTTATGGAATCTATGGGCGGTTTTTGGAGCTGGAGCCGGACTTTACAGAGGCTGTTTTTTCGATGGACGGTAAGGTGGGCGGACGGATTCGTCTGTCATATCTGTTGTGGATCGCGTTTCAGGTGTGGAGAGATAAGGACACCTGGAAGATGATCCGAAAACTTAGAAAGTGAAAGGGGAAAATCTATGGCTGAAAATTCATTATCATCCACGGTTGAGGCACTGTTTCAGGGGCTGGATCACTTTGTGAGCACCAAGACCGTGGTGGGAGAGCCGATCCAGGCAGGGGAGGCGACGATCATCCCTCTGATTGACGTGACCTGCGGAATGGGAGCGGGTGCTTACGGCGACGGCTCCAAGACAAAGCAGGGCGGTGGCGGCGGACTGAGTGCCAAGATGAGCCCCAGTGCCGTTTTGGTGATTCAGGATGGTGTGACGCGCCTTGTAAACGTCAAGAATCAGGACGCCGTGACAAAGATCATCGACATGGCACCGGATCTGATCAACAAGTTCCTTGGCGGCAAGCCACCCGTCTCCGAGGAGACAAAAGAGGCGGCAAGGGAAGCAGCCGAGAAAGTGACAAAATAGAAGAAAGAATGAGAGAAAAGCACTGTGCGGAGGAGATTCAATCCGGCAGTGCTTTTTTGTGCCCTCTGGTGCACTGTGATTGTATTTTTTCAAAAAAATTTATTATTAAGAAAATATTTTTCTTGACAGAACGGTGTGGTAAGGATATACTAACACAGCTGTGTTAGTATGAACTAATTTTGAGAGGAGAGACGCGATGAAGATACGCAAAAGTCGGGGAAGATTTGCCTTGCTGATTGTGGGACTTGGCGTGGGGCTTGTGGTTTTGCTTCTGGTCTCCATGGGAGTCGGCGCGAAACAGATCCCGCTGGCTGTGATCTTGCGTGCATTTTTTCAATATGAACCGACAAACGGGCAGCACATCATCGTACAGACGCTTCGCTTTCCGCGAACGCTTGCTGCGGCGGCAGTCGGAGCAAGTCTTGCCGTCTCCGGCGCGCTGATGCAGGCGATGACGCGAAATCCGATGGCAAGCCCGTCGGTGCTCGGAATCAACGCCGGGGCAGGGCTTGGACTTGCGGTTGCGGTGGCACTCGTTCCGGCGGCAACCTTTAGCCAGACGGTACTGTTTTCCTTTGCCGGAGCAGGCGTAGCGGCTGTGACGATCTTTGGGATCGCCTCCATCGGCAGAGCGGGAAGCTCCCCGGTTCGATTGGCTCTTGCGGGAACGGCTGTGACGGCACTCTTTAGCGCGGTCAGTCAGGCGATTGCCATGTATTTTCGGATCGCTCAGGAGTTGACTTTCTGGAACGCGGGCGGTGTGTCAGGTGTGCGCCCGGAACAGGTGCGCCTTTTGCTTCCCTGGACGATTGTGGGACTCTTGCTTGCCTTGTTTCTTGCGCGTCCCGTCTCGCTGTTAAGCCTTGGCGAGGAGGTTGCGGTGGGACTTGGCGGAAAGCTCATCTACATCAAGATTGCTGCCTGCGTGGCGGTGCTTGTCCTGACCGGATCCGCGGTCGCCATCGCCGGGCCGATCAGCTTTGTGGGACTTGTCGCTCCTCATGCGATCAAGTTTCTGGTGGGATCGGATTACAAAAAGATCGTGCCTTGTTCGATCCTCGGCGGTGCGGTTTTGGTGTTGGGAGCCGACATTTTGGCGCGTCTGGTCAATCCGCCTTTTGAGACGCCGACCGGAGCGGTGACGGCACTCATCGGAGTTCCTTTCTTCATCTATCTGGCGACGAAAAAGGAGGTGCGCGGATGAGACAGCGACAGACGAAACGGTTCTTGTGCACGCTTTTTGGTCTGATCGTATTGCTTTTTGGTTTGATGTTTGTGAGCATAAATGCCGGGTACACGGATCTTACGGTGACGGATGTGGTGCGGATTCTCTTTGGAGGAGGAACGCAGAAAGAGCGGCTGATTCTCTTTGACTTTCGCCTGGTTCGGATCGTGCTTGCCGTGATGGTCGGGGCAGGACTTTCCGTCTCCGGTGCTGTATTTCAGACGATCTCAAAGAACGACTTGGCAAGCCCGGATCTGTTGGGCGTGAGCGCGGGCGCGGGAATCGCGGTGCTCATCTACACTTACTTTGTGCCGGATGGCTGGGCGGATGGGATCTTTGCCCTTCCCTTTGTCGCTCTGTTTGGCGCGGTGCTTGCAGCCCTGCTCATCTACTCGCTGGCACATCGAAAGGATCAGGCAATCTCTCCGATGCGCCTCATCCTCATCGGAATCTCGGTGGCGGCAGGAATCAATGCGGCGGACATGATTATCACGACGAGACTCTCGCCAGAGAAATTTGCAACCGTAAACACCTGGATGATCGGAAGTGTGTATGGGAATACCTGGAAACACGTTCTTGCCCTGCTTCCGTGGCTTCTCATCATTCTGCCCGTCTTGATCTACCGGGCAAGGGACTTAAACCTCCTTCGCCTGAGTGACGGCGTGGCAATCGGGCTTGGCTCGCCGCTAAAACGCCACCGTTTTGTCTACTTGATGATCGCAGTGGCTCTTGCAGCTGCCTGCGTCTCGATTGGCGGAACGATTGGATTTGTCGGATTGATCTGCCCGCATATTGCAAGAAAGCTCGTTGGACCAAACCACCAGCATTGCATTCCGATCGCAGCACTTATGGGAGCGATTCTGCTTCTTGCGGCAGATTTGGTGGCGCGCACCGTGATCGCGCCGGGCGAACTCTTGCTGGGAATTGTGGTTTCCCTCGTCGGAGCACCGTATTTTCTGTATATTTTAATCACTTCAAAGTCGTGAGAAGGGAGGAAACGATGAGATTCTACGCAGAACACATGGACATTTCTTACGGAAAGCGAAAAATTGTGGAGGACTTTTCGGTGGAAGTGCCGATCGGAAAGATCACGGCACTCATCGGAGCCAACGGTTCCGGAAAGTCCACGGTCTTAAAGACCATGTGCCGGATCATGTCCCCGCAAAAGGGGCAGGTGATTCTGGATGGAAAGTCGATTCACCGCCAGTCCACCAGAGAATTGGCGAGACGCTTGGCGATCCTTCCGCAGAACCCGGAGTCCCCCGAAGGGCTGACCGTGGAGGAGCTTGCCGCCTATGGGCGTTCCCCACACAAGGCAGGGTACGGAAGGCTCAACCACAAGGACGAGGAAGTGATTCGCTGGGCACTTGAAGTCACCGGCATGACTGAATTTGCCGACCGACCGCTCGAACAGCTCTCCGGCGGACAGCGACAGCGCGCCTGGATTGCGATGTGCATTGCCCAGGACACGGAAATTGTCTTCTTGGACGAGCCGACGACCTTTCTTGACATCGCCTATCAGCTGGAAGTGATGAAACTTCTGGAAAAGCTCAATCAGGAGTACCACAAGACGATTGTGATGGTGGTGCACGACTTAAATCAGGCGGCGCGCTTTGCCGACCACATTGTGGCGATCAAGAAGGGAAAGATCGTAAGCGAGGGTGAGCCAAAAGACGTGATCACAGAGGAAAATTGCAGGCGCGTCTTTGGCGTGGAGGCAGATGTGCTTGTGGACGAACGGACGGGGCGTCCGCTTTGCATTCCATATGATAATTGTAAAGTATTATAAATAAAAAACCTAGGAGGAAACAAGATATGAGAAAACCAAAACAGCTTGTGGCAGCCATTCTGGCAGCAACCATGATGGCGGCGTCTTTGGCTGGCTGCTCTGCAAAGACTGCGACAACGACTACCACGGAGGCGACTTCCTCTGCGAGTAAGACGGACTCCACCTCTTCTGCAAGCAAGACGGAGGCAACCTCCTCTGCGACAGTCAAAGAGGGACAGTACACCATGACGCGTGAGGAGATCCGTGAGGAGGCGAACAAGCTGGTTTCCACCAACGACGCGGGTGAGATCGTGGTAAAGCACAAGTACGGCGAGACGGTGATGCCAAAAGATCCCCAGCGGATCGTCAGCATCAAGCTGGAGGATTTGATGCTTGCCTTAAATATCGACATGGTGGCGGCGAGAAACTTTGAGGGAATGTATCTGGAAGATCAGTTAAATGACCTGGGAATCGGAACGATCGCCGTGGACGAGGATGCAAACACCATCAACTTAGAGCAGGTGCTTTCTTATGAGCCGGATTTGATCGTGATCCGCGACGCATTTGACCAGTCCATCTACGATGAGCTGAGCAAGATCGCTCCCACGATTGCCTTCCACTTACAGGACGCGCAGGTTTCCCTGCTGGCTCTTGGCAAGGCGATGAACATGGAGGAAGCGGCAGAGGCGCGTCTGGACGAATACTATCAGAAGGCAGATGAGGCGAGAGCGAAACTGTCCGCGCTCTCCGGTGAGACGGTGGCAATGCTTCGCATCTTAAAGAAGGAGATTCGCCTTTATCCGTACTCCAAGAACGATATGAGCAGCTTTTTATACCATGATCTGGGGCTGACTCCCGATCCCATGGTCGAGGCTTACGATACGGCGGACAACCTGGCAATCTCCATGGAGACCTTGCCGGATCTGAAGGCAGACCGGATCATCCTGATTGCGGGATACGGCACGAGCAGTGATGAGAATGTGGCTGCGGCAAAGGCGCGCTACGATGAGATCAAGGCAGATCCGCTGTGGCAGAGCGTACCGGCTGTACAGAACGGAAAAATCTATGAGATGGATTCGAGAGTGTGGCTGACACACGGCATTTTGGCAAACGAGATGAAGTTTGACGAGCTGGTCAGAGATCTGGTAAGTGAATAAAAAAATACCCGTCGGATTGTTCCGGCGGGTATTTTTTCGGGTTGGGCTTAAAAATGGAAGCAAGGAGGTTCGAACTCCTGACCTTTCGCGTGTGAGGCGAACGCTCATCCCGGCTGAGCTATGCTTCCATATGACTGCTCTCGCAATCGACAATACATATTTTACCATATATTTGAGGGATGTCAAGCAGTAATGCAAAAAAAGTTTCCGCATACGATAGAACTAGGGGAGGAATAAAACCATGCACCGATTGTTTGGGTTGATGCTGTTTTGTTTTGGAGCGGGAATGGCTCTTCTTTTGTTCATTCCGGAAAATATTTATACGATTCTATTCATCGC
>Cebus_capucinus_imitator_PRJNA485217_SSR096__coassemble_481_pt1 | contig 16038 bp, 15 predicted proteins | sample Cebus_capucinus_imitator_PRJNA485217_SSR096__metabat2_high_PE_003 | metagenome-assembled genome bin Cebus_capucinus_imitator_PRJNA485217_SSR096 | reverse complement strand
AGCCGCTCCTTCGTCACCTCGCCCCGCTCAAATGCCGCCCAGAGCGCGGCGTTGATCTTGTGGTAGCGCGCAATCCGCTCGTTCGTCGGCTCAATCTGAAAGCGGCGCATCACCTCTTGAACACAGATCTGCTCCGACGCGTCAAAGTTAAGCAATGTCCCGTCCACGTCAAGAAGAATCACCTCATACTGTTTCAATCGTGATATACCACCTTTCCGCCGCAGATCGTGTACTTGACTTTTCCGGTTAAGGTCTCGCCGACAAAGGGGCTGTTCGTGGACTTGGAAGCAAAGTCCTTCACCACCCACTCCTCGTCCGGGTCAAAGAGCACCAGATCCGCAGGCGCGCCCACTTCCAATTTTCCAGCAGGCAGACGGTAGAGTTTTGCCGGGTTGAGGCTCATCTTCTCCATCAACTGTACCATGCTCAGATGCCCCGGCTTTACGAGTTTTGTGATACCAAGCGCGAGTGCCGTCTCAAGCCCGATGATTCCGCTCGGTGCTTCGGTCAGCGGTTTTTCCTTCTCCTCCTTGCTGTGTGGCGCATGGTCAGTTGCAATCATGTCGATCGTGCCGTCCTTTAAGCCTTCAATAATCATCTGGCGGTCTTTTTCGGTGCGAAGGGGCGGATTCATCTTGGCAAGCGTTCCGTGCGTGAGAACCGCTTCCTCGGTCAGTGTAAAGTGGTGAGGCGTCACCTCTGCCCACACATTTGCCCCAAGCTCCTTTGCAAGTTTTACCATCTTTACGGCATGGCCGGAGCTGATGTGCTGAATGTCAACGGCTGCTCCCGTTTCCAGCGCGATCATACAATCTCTTGCCACCAGCGCGTCCTCCGCCAGACAGGGAGACCCATAAATTCCCAGCTTCTCCGAGACCGCTCCGTGGTTGATTCCGTTGTTCTTGATAAAGCTCTTATCTTCTTCATGGAAGCTGAGCACCGTGTTTAACCGTGCAGCCTCCTCCATCGCGCGGCGCACAAACGTGCCGTCCATCAGCGGGATTCCGTCATCCGTAAACCCGGCAGCTCCGGCGGCAAGAAGCCCTTCCATGTCCGTCAGCTCTTTTCCGCCAAATCCCACGGAGACCGCGGCGCAGCTTTCCACATGGATTCCCGTCTTTTTTCCTTCTTCAAGCACATATCGCAGCGTCTCCACGTTATCCACAATCGGTTTTGTGTTCGCCATGCACACCACGGTCGTAAATCCACCGCGCTTTGCGGCAGCCGCTCCGGTTTGAATGTCTTCTTTATAAGTAAATCCCGGATCGCGAAAATGCACATGAACGTCCACAAGTCCTGGTGCAGCGATCAGGCGATCGCCCTCAATCACCGTCTCATACTCCCCGGCAGGAATCGTCCCCGGCTCGTAGATTCCCTTGATGACGCCGTCTGCAACCACCAGATCGGCTCTCTCATCGCGCCCGCTCGCCGGGTCAATCGCCCGGACTCCCTGAATTACCATCATCTTGCTCACCTGTCCCTTTCCAAAATTTCCCTTATCTACAATCTTGCCTGAAGTTCGTCCTCTCTCTCGTCAAAGAGAAGCTGCTTGTTGTATTGATAGTACCGCTCGCAGTCGTACTCCTTCAAAAACTCCACACAATAGGGGTTTGAGTTCAGCTCCGTGACAAAGATTACCATCTCCTGTCCCGCTCCAAAACTCGCCTCCATAAAGTCAAACGCGTGCTCCAACCGCTGTGCACACCGCTCATTTTCCTCTTCATACGCATCGCTTTCCAGTCCAAACGCTCCTCGAATCCAATCCCAAGCAGCTGCACCGTCTCTCAGATCTCGTTCTCTGAGTTTCCTGGCAAATGTTTCCAGCTGCAAGAGTGCCGCGCGGCGAACCCGCTCGTCTCTTCGCGCGAGAAGACCGGCGCGTTTTTTCTGGTTCGTCTCTTCCTCGAATTTCTTTGTGATCTCACCGAGCAGCCCATACGCAGAGCCGCAGTTCTCGCCGGATCGGATCCTTTGCTCAAACGTTTTAAGACACGCCATCACCAGTTCCATCCGCTCTTCGGTCAATTTCAACTCCCGGAAGCTGCGCGTAAGCCCGGACAAAAGCAATCCGACAAGGCTTAACTTCTCGTCAAACGCCGCTTTTGCAAGGCGGTCGCAGAGTGTCTCCTCGATGTGCCCGTCAAGAATCTCCTCCACCCGGTAATCGTTCTCATATTTATAGAAGAGTTCCAGATAATTTGCAAAGTCCTTGGAAATCTTTGGAAACTGAATGTACTGCCCGATCACGTCTCGATCCACACGTTTCCCCAATTTCTCATAGACTCCGATCAACTCTGACAAATCTTCCCAACCTCTTGGCGTGGCAAAGAGTTTCCCGTCCACCGTTGTCTCAATCCGGCAGAAATCCTCGCGTCTGAGATTCAAGTAAGAGAGGATCGCCGCGTGAATGTTCTCGCGGTTTGCATACTCTTTCCAGACCTCAAAATCCGGCTCCACCGTGATCTTCTTGATGCGGTCAAGCGTCACCACGTCAAACTCGCGCACCGACTTGTTGTACTCCGGCGGATTTCCCGCCGCCGCGATCAGCCAACCGTCCGGAATCCGGTGCGTTCCGAAGGTCTTGCATTGAAGAAATTGCAGCATGGCAGGCGCGAGTGTCTCCGACACGCAGTTGATCTCGTCGAGGAACAAGATTCCTTCCTGCAATCCGCTCTCCTCGATCTTGTCGTACACCGACGCCACAATCTCGCTCATCGTGTACTCCGTCACCGCATACTCTTTTCCGCCATACATTTTGTGTTCGATAAACGGAAGTCCCACCGCACTCTGGCGCGTGTGGTGCGTGATCGTGTACGCCACAAGCCCGATTCCCATCTCTCTGGAGATCTGCTCCATGATCTGCGTCTTTCCGACGCCGGGCGGTCCGATGAGAAGCACCGGTCTCTGGCGAACCGAGGGGATCGCATACGCCCCAGTCTCGTCCTTTAACAGATATGCCTCGATCGTATCCTTGATTTCCTGTTTTGCCCGCTTGATATTCATGCTCTCAGCTCGTCCTCCTCCAAAATCACTTTCATCGCCCACGCCGGAACCGCCTCGTCGCTGTACTCATCTTTGACAAACACAAACGCCGTGTCGTAGGGCGGGGCTGCAACCGGGTAGATTCCCTTTCCGTCCGTAAAGTAGATCAGACCTTTTAATCTGGAAAATGATCCCGTGCGGATCAGCTCGTTTACATACTCAAATGCGGGGCGAAAGTCCGTCCCGCCAAGTCCCTCTAATTTCAGGTGGTTCATGTACTCTTCCAGCTCTTTTTTCTCATGCACCACCACGTCGGAACGAATTGCGTCGTCGCACTGGATGATGTGGATGTTTACCTTGCGAAAGAAACTGTCAGACTCGGAGAGAACGGTGTACGTCTCCTCCAAGAAACGGCGCACCAGCTCGCCGGAGCAAGACATTGAGGTGTCCACCACCACGGCAAAGTCCTCCACACGGCTGACCTCGCGCGTCTCAAGCGGCTCGATGAGCGGCATCTTATCGTAGAGCGTCAAACCATAGTTGTAAAACCCATAGTCGAACGAGTCCATATCAATCTGGCTTTCTTCCCGCAGCACGGCAAAACGGCGAAGAAACTGGCGGTAGTCCACCTTCTCGCGATTCTCAACCGAAAGCTCGTCGAGTAAGCTCTGATCGTCCTCGTCCGAATCGCTTCCGCGCGTCTCCATCTCCGTCTGCATCCGTTCCCGGTTATCCTTCCAACGATTTTGACGCTCTATCGCCATCTTGGGGCTTTGTGTTTCCTCCCATTGGGAGTGGTCGTCCACGAAAAACTCCGCAATCAGCTTTTCCAACCGCTTCTCGTTTGGCTGTTCCAGCGTCAGCGCGTGATAGACGCCCTGCGCGGTCAGCGTATTCGTCTTTAGAACGGAGCGAAAACGCAAGTACGTCTCACGCCGAAAGGCGTTCGGGAAAATGTGAAGGCAACGCTTGTCAATCCCATCAATCACCGACTCCATCGCAATGTCGCAAGCAAGATCCCAGAGCACTTTCTCCCGCTCATTCCTGGAGTCGAGATGCCCGAACAGACAGTGAAAGAGCATATGCAAAAAGTCGCGGTTGATCCGCACTCGCCCCTGCTTGTACCGCGCAATCAAAAGATCCGGCTGATAGTAGACCAAAAAGCCGTCGGTTCGAGGTGCTCTGGCAGACCAGTCCGCCTCAAACCCAAGACTGCTCAGCGGAATGTCAAGAAAGCGCATATTCAGATAGAGCTCTGCTCTTGCCCGGCTGAAAATGTCGACGCAGAGAGAAACCTCATTCAGCTCTTCCAGCTGCCTGTGACGTGTCGGGTCAACCATCCGTTCTCGCCCCCGCGTGCATTTTCTCGTGCTCCTCAGCAAGCTCCTCGTAGAGCTTTGCAAATGTCCACTGGCAGTTGTGCTCAGTCAGGACTGCCTTTAAATCAATCCTGGGAACACCTGCTTTTCTCAGGTTTGCAAGCAGCTGATCGAGCCGTTCGCTGCTGAACTGGCGAAACACGATCATTTCCCGATCCAGAACCGGAAGTTCGCCCTCGTTTGGCATCTCCTCAAATCCGGGAAGTCCTGCAAGGTATCCCACCGTCTGTCCGACCTGATCCGGACTCACGTTTTTGATTCGGATTCCCATCCGCACCAGAACACTTTTTAACTTCATTACATGCCCCTGTGTCTGTGGGGTACCGGGATTATAGTAAAGCACGGATTCGTTTGTCTTTGCCATATCTTCCTCCTCTATAAGTCTCTCGTGTCAAGCATCAAGGTAAATGGGCCGTCATTTAACAGATCCACCTTCATATCCGCACCAAAGCGGCCGCGCTCCACAACGGCGACGTGCTGTTTGCACCGCTCCATAAAATGCTCGTAGAGTGCATTTGCCATGTCCGGCGCGCCTGCGTGGACGAAACTGGGGCGATTCCCCTTCTTGCAATCGGCATACAGCGTAAACTGGCTGACGACCAGAAGCTCGCCTTTTACGTCTGCAAGCGAGAGGTTTGTCTTGCCGTTCTCGTCCTCAAAAATGCGAAGACGGCAGATCTTGTCCGCCAACTTGTCTGCCACTTCCTCGGTATCTTCCCCAGAAACTCCCAGAAGAATCAAAAATCCCTTCTTAATCGCTCCCAGCATTTCCCCGTCCACGGAAACACTCGCGCGGGTTACTCTCTGTACTACTGCTCTCATTGTATCTCACGACAGCACTGCCCGAATCATCTCCAGAAGTCCTGCCGTCGCCTCCTTGTCCTCTAAAATCTCCCGCGCAAGTGCGGGATAATCTGTGATAATGTTGTCCACATCCAGCGACTTCATCCGGCGCATCTCACTGCGCGAATCCACGGTCCAGGCGTGCACCACCTTGCCTGCCGCGTGCGCCCGCTCCAAAAGTCCTGCCGTCACAAAGCTGGAACGGATGCTGATAAAGTCAAACGAGTCGTCCTCGTAATACCGCCCGTATGCCGCCGGGAGAATATATCCGGTATGCAGGTTTTCATCTGCCGCCTTTACCCGTTTTAAGTAACTCAGACTCACCGACGTGATCACGCATTGATCTTCCATCTCGTGCTGATGGATCAGTTCCGCCACACGCTCCGGCAAGTCGGTATTTTTTCCAATATTTTTTAATTCAATGTTGAGCTTGATTCGCCCCTTGGCAAGCTCTAAAACTTCCTCAAGCGTCGGGATCTGCGTCCCGGCAAATTCCGGTGAAAACCAGCTTCCCACATCGAGTTTTCTCAGTTCCTCAAAGGTCATCTCCCCAACTTGGCGATCCACACCCGCCAATCGGTCAAGATTTAAGTCATGGCAGACCACGATCACGCCGTCTGAGGTTGTCTGCACGTCAATCTCGGCAAAGTCCGCCATCTCCTGGATTGCCTCCTCGATCGCGGGCAAGGTGTTCTCCGGGGCTTGCATCGAGCTTCCCCGGTGCGCCGTGACCTCGGTTCGAATGATGACAGATAAGTCGATCGGCGAACCGTTTCGCACGGAATCGAACGCGAGAAGAAGGCTTAACGCGGCTGCCGTGCCCATAAAGGCGAGTACCTGCGCTCTTCCGACACGCCCGGCGGCAAATCCCGCGCTCTCCCAGGGCTTTGGTCTGCCGCGCCCCGTCTCAAACCGGTAGTAGATCACGGTCAGCGCACCAAAATCCACCACACTTGCCCCGCAGCTTCCAATAAACAGCGCGACCAGTTCCAGATTTCGGCTCACCGTCGCCATCACTGCCACTGCCGCGTGACTGTCGCAAAAAAGCGTCACCACAACCGCCGCGATCACAACCGCCACAACGTATCCGACCGCCGTCACCGCAAGTAAGAGTGCGTTCATCCCGAACAGTAAGAGCAGCGCGCCGTGCCATCGCCCTTTGACGAGTGCTTTGCTGCGCGCCACGCCGTCCGCGAATCGCTTTTGCTCAACCATGCAGGCAAAAAAGACAAGCATGGTGGGGATTCCGGTCATCACAAGGAGAACGCTCAAAAATAGCAGCCCCATTCTTCCCCATGCAACATTCAGCAGCTCTTCCAGCACAAAATTTAAGGGCCGCACCCGCGTGAAGAGCCATAACAAGAACGGGCTGTTCATCATCAGGTAGCTGGCCCCCGCCAGAAGCAAAAGCTGCCAGTTTTTGCGTCGGATCTCATCCCAGACTTTTAAAACTGCCCCCCGCATCATGGACACAATGCCGATCCGTCTGGAGTAGGCGGCTGCCTGGTACGCAGTCACAAGCCCGCCCACCTCGATCAGAAGCAAAAATGCCCCAACAAGTACAAGGACCATGGCAGCCCCAGCCGTCATCGGCCGCAGCAAGAACGCTGCCAGGTTGCTCATGGTCAGATAGCTGTAACCGGCTCTCCTCAGCAACGCGCCGAGGAGCATTCCGGCAAATCGTATATAGAGCGTTCCCGCGGCAAGCCGATATAGCAGCACGAAAAGTGCCAGCCTGCCGGGGTTCGTCCGTATGATGTGATGAGTTTCTCTGTAAAACGTGGTCACGAGCTCTGCTCCTTTTTCTGCTGAGTCGCAATCGCCGTGATCGCCTGGTTTAAGGAAAACATCTTTGCATCGAGAATATCCACCATATCGGCGCAGTTCTTCAACTCATCCAGAAGATTCTGCGGTGCATTTCCCTCAAACTTGTAGGCAATCTTATGTTCCAGGCTGGCCCAGAAGTCCATCGCCACGGAGCGGATCTGGATCTCGACTTTCGTCTCCACCGGTCCGTCCGACAGATACACCGGCACAGTCACCACCATATGGTAGCTCTTGTAGCCGTTGAGCTTGGGATTCTTGATATAATCCTTCACATGGAGCACGGTCACGTCCGCCTGCGCGGCGAGCATCCGGGCGATCTGGTAGATGTCCGAGGTGAAGGAGCAGATGATGCGGATTCCGGCAATATCGCTCAGATACTTCATCATGTTCTCGATCGTTACCTCGTGATCGTCCTTCTTCAGCTTTTTTACAATGCTGTCCGCCGTCTTGAGCCTCGACTTGATATGCTCAATCGGATTGTAATCATAGCGGCTCACGAACTCATTGTTCATGATCTCAATCTTGGTATTGACCTTCTTCAGTGCAGAATCATACAAAAACATCACCGAACGCCACTGATCGACCTGGTCTCCGGTCTTAGGAACATTTTCCATACGCATTACTTCCTTATAACAATTAGTTCAGCTTTAATCCCTTTAACAGCGCGCCAAGGTCGGTTCCGACACTCGCGCTCTCCTTGTAATTATAATGCTGATGTGCCTCTTCCTCCTCAACCTGTGCAGTCAATGCCTTCATGCTCAGGCTCAGCTTTCCGTCAGCAACGGACAGGATCTTCACCTTTACGGTCTGTCCCTCTTTCAGGACAACGCTGGGGTGCTTGATGCGCTGTGTGCTGATCTGGGAAACGTGCAGCAATCCGTCCACACCGTCAGCCAGCTTGATGAACGCGCCGTAGGGCTTTAAGCTGTCAACCGTTCCCTCGACAACTGCACCGGGCTGAAACTGTGCCAGACGCTCTTTGCGCTCCGCCTCACGGCGTGCCTTCTCCACCTCACGACCGGACAGAACGAGACGCTTCTTCTCCGGGTCAGCAGTGATCACCATCACGTCGATGGTCTTGCCCTTCCAGTCCTCCAACTTCTCCACATACTCGGTAGACAGGTGGGAAGCAGGGATGAATGCGCGGGTATCGTCCACATAAGCGACAACGCCTGCCTTCACTGCCTCAGCGATCTTTACGGAAAAGACGGTCTTATCTTCCATCATCTGGTTGAAGTGCTCCCACTTTTCTGCATCGCCGCTCTCGTCCTCAGCCATCTCGATGTTGCGTCTGTTTAAGGTCTGGTAAGACGCCTCAAGCTCTGCCGCATAGTCCTCCATGGTCTCAACGGGCTCCTCAATCTGTAAATCGTCCTTCTTTAATTCTTCGTTCATAGCTTTCTCCTCACTTTTCTCTCATAGTTCCCGGCTTACCGGGCAGATCAATATTTATTATACCATAGATTCCGCAAAAAATCTTTACCTTTTTCGTTCCAATCGTGCTATATTGGTATCTATGCAAAGACAAGATTTCAAGAAAGGATTTTCTGCAATCATGTACGATATATTGGACCTTCACACACACACACTTGCCAGCGGTCATGCCTACAACTCGCTCTACGAGATGGCGCGCGCTGCCTCCGAAAAAGGACTTGCACTCTATGGCTGCTGTGACCATGCCCCCGCCATGCCCGGAAGCTGCCATGAATTTTACTTTTCAAACTTCAAGGTCATTCCAAGAGAATTATTCGGCGTGAAAATTCTCATGGGAGCGGAGTTAAACATCATGAATCCCCAGGGAGAAGTTGACCTGAGCGAGCGTCTGCTTAAAAAGCTCGACTACGCCATCGCAAGTCTTCACACCCCCTGCATCAAGCCCGGAACCTGTGAGGAGAATACTGCCGCCTACTTAAACGCGCTGAAAAATCCCTACATCCACATCATCGGGCATCCGGACGACGGACGATACCCGATTGACCAGGAAGCCGTGGTGCGCGCCGCAAAGGAAAACCACAAATTATTGGAGTTAAACAGCAGCTCCCTGCCTCCAAGAAACTCCCGCCCGAACGCCCTGGAGCTGGATACGACGCTCTTAAAGCTGTGCATGGAGTATGAGCAGCCGATTCTGATCGGAAGCGACGCCCACATCGCAGAGGACGTGGGGAATCACAAGAGCGCGCACAAACTGCTGGACGAACTGCATTTCCCAGAAGAGCTTGTGGCAAACACCTCGCTTGAGAAGCTCGCCGCCTACCTGCCGGTGATGAAGCGGCGGATGGAGGAGGGATGGAGCCGTGATTAACTTCCTGAATCTGGAATATTTTCTGGTGGCGGCAGAGGAGTTAAACTTCACGCGCGCCGCCAAAAAACTCTACATTTCCCAACAATCCCTAAGTAACCACATCTCAAACCTCGAAAAAGAGTTTGACGTGGTTCTCTTTAACCGCACCTCGCCCCTGACACTCACCTACGCGGGGCAGGCATTAAAGAGCAAGGCAAAAAAGCTCCTCGACCTGCGCGACGAGACGTACCGCGAGATCGCAGACATCAAGGATTTCTCCACCGGTCAGCTCTCCATCGGCGTCTCCTACACGAGAGGACGCGTGATTCTTCCGGAGATTCTGCCAACTTACCAGGCGCAGTTTCCTGGGATTGAGATCAAGCTCGTCGAGGACAACTCCAGCGCGCTCGCCTCGGATCTGCTGCACGGTTCGATTGATCTGATGATCGACCTTCTGCCTTTTGCGGCGGAAAATGTGGAGACCGTGCCGATCTGCTCGGAGGAGATTCTCCTGATTGTGCCGGACGAGGTGTTGGAGCGCGTCTACCCCGGACAGCTTGAAGCGGTCAAGGCAAGCCTTGCCCAGAAGACGGATCTTCGCCTTTTGGAGAAATGCCCCTTCATATTGCTAAAAAAAGGAAATCGAGTTCGGACGATCGCCGAGGAAATGTTTGCGGAGGCGCAGATCTCCCCGCAGATCGCGCTGGAAATCGAGAACATCGAGACCGTGCTTGCCCTGAGTGCCAAGGGGATGGGCATCACATTTTACCCGAAAATGTTTATGGCGGCAGACCTTGTCCCCTCGCCCATGCGCCAGAAGGTGATCGAGAAGTCGAAACTCAACTTCTACCACCTCGACTACAACCGCGCAACCAGCCTTCTCGGCATCGGCTATCACAAAGGTCACTATATGTCGCGCGCCACAAAAGAATTCATTCGACTGGCACAGGAAAAGATTCCCTACCAGCCGGATGAAGGTTAAGTCAGTCTCGCTTTGGCTCCATGCCTTCGAGACTCTCACATATTTTTTTCAGATCCGCGCAGAAGCGTTCCATCTCCTGCTCGCCAAATCCTGCCCAGATCTGCTCGTCCACTTCTCGAAAGAACTCGTGAACTTTCTGGGCAACGCCTCTTCCCTCCTCAGTCAGACAGATGAGGAAGGCGCGGCGGCATTCCGGGTCGCGCTCACGTTTGAGATATCCCTGAGCTTCCAACTTATCCAGGTTTCGCGACATCGTCGTCACATCCATATGGCAGACGTCAGCCAGCTCCCGCTGGCTGATGTTGTCTTTGATCAAGAGCGCGTTTAAGATGCGGGCGTGTCCCTGCCCGAAAGTAATTCCAATTTTTGTAAAATACGGCTGCATGGCAGCTCTGCGCGCCTTCTCCGCACGCACCAGAAGTCTGACCACATCATGTCGTTCCATTCTGATCCCCCTCTACTCTAACTCAAACTGCCCCGTGTACAACTGATAATACCGTCCCCGCTGTTCCAAAAGTTCTTCGTGGCTTCCTCGCTCGATGATGTGTCCCCGCTCCAAAACCATAATCGCCTTGGAGTTTCGCACGGTCGAGAGGCGGTGCGCGATGACAAACACCGTTCTTCCTTCCATCAATGCGTCCATACTCTTCTCAATCAGCCGCTCGGTGCGGGTATCGATCGAGCTGGTCGCCTCGTCAAGAATCAGAACCGGCGGGCGGGAGATCGCCGCTCTGGCGATTGCAAGGAGCTGACGCTGTCCCTGCGAGAGGTTCGCGCCGTCACTGTGAAGCGGCGTGTCGTACCCCTTGGGCAGGCGGCGGATAAAGGAATCCGCATTTGCCACTTTCGCCGCGTTCTTTACGTCCTCCAGCGTGGCGTCCAGTCTACCGTAGCGGATGTTGTCCGCAATCGTTCCCGTAAAGAGGTGCGTGTCCTGAATTACCATCGAGAGCGAGCGGCGAAGATCGTCCTTTTTGATCTCGCGCAGGTCAATCCCGTCATAGGTGATCGAACCACCGCTGATCTCATAGAAGCGGTTGACGAGATTGATGATCGTCGTTTTTCCAGCTCCAGTAGAACCCACAAACGCAATCTTTTGTCCCGGTTTTGCGTAAAGACTGATTCCGTCTAGGATCGTCTTTTGCGGTACATATCCAAAGACCACGTCGTGGAAGCGCACATCGCCGCGAAGCGGGACAAACTGTATCTCATCACCCGGAACTTTCCAGGCAAATTCTCCTGTAAACTCCGCGCTCTCCTTTAACGTTCCATCCGCTTCCTTGGAAACGTTGCACAGCGTGACATTTCCCTCGTCAATCTCCGGCTCCTCGTTCATCATACCGAAAATGCGCTCTGCACCGGATAATGCGGAGAGCAGGAAGTTGATCTGCGCCGTAAATTGGTTGATTGGCATCGCGCTCTGTCGCACATAGATTAAGTACGAGGCGAGCGTTCCAAGATCCGTAAGACCGGAGAGTGCGAACAGTCCGCCGATGCAGGCAGAAGCCGCATAGTTAAAATAAGAAAGTGAAACAACCGTGGGAACGGTGAAACCGGAGTAGGTCAACGCCTTTGTCGCAGCCTTCTGGTAGGCTTCATTTCTCCGGCAAAACTCCTCAAAGTCCTGCTTCTCGTGGTTAAAGACCTTCTCCACCTTCTGCCCCGCCATCATTTCCTCGACAAAGCCGTTGATGCTTCCAAGACACGCCTGCTGTTTCTGGTAGTACTTTCGGCTGCGCTTTCCATTGTATTGCATGAAAATAAACATCAAGCCAAGGAAGAAGAACACGAGAATCGAGAGCCGCCAGTCGAGAACGACAAGCATGGTCAGCGTTCCGACCACCGTGATAAAGCTCTGGATAATCATGGCAAAGCTGCTGTTTAACGCCTCGCTGATCGTATCCACGTCGTTTGTAAAACGGCTCATCAACTCGCCGTGCGTGTGTGTGTCAAAGTAAGTCAGCGGCAGTTTCTGCGTCTTTGAAAACAGGTCTTGACGAATCTCACGCACCACTTGCTGCGATAAATGCACCATCAGCTGATTGTACGCCCAGCACGAAGAAGCTCCGCACAGGTACATGATCCCCATCAAAACCATCATCCGCAAAAGCCCCGGAATATCTCCCGGAATGATGTAGTTGTTGATCACCGGCTTTAACAGATACGTTCCCGTGATGCTTGCCAGCGCGCTGATCGAGACGAGAATCGCAATCGCAACCATGTACCACTTGTGATGTCCCAGGTATCCCATCAGCTGTTTGATCGCCTTTTTCGTGTCCTTGGGACGACTGTAATTCATACCTTTTGCCATTACAAACCCGCTCCTTCCTTCTGAGAATAGTACAACTCCTGATAGATCTCATTGGACGCCAAAAGACTCTCGTGCGTTCCGCAGGCGTTGAGTTTTCCGTCCTCCAGAATCAAGATCTGATCCGCATGAAGCACGGAGGAGATGCGCTGAGCAATGATGATCTTGGTGGTGTTTGGAAGGCACTCGGCAAGTCCCTGACGAATCTTTGCCTCTGTCGCAGTGTCAACCGCGCTGGTGGAGTCGTCTAAAATCAGCACTTTCGGGGCTTTTAAGACGGCGCGCGCAATGCAAAGACGCTGTTTCTGACCGCCGGAGACGTTTACGCCTCCCTGTCCAAGCTCCGTGTCGTATCCATTTGCCAGTCTCCCGATAAACTCGTCGGCACAGGCAACGCGACACGCCGCCTCGATCTGCGCATCGGTCGCATCCTCCTTACCCCAGCGCAGGTTGTCGCGAACCGTGCCGGAAAAGAGCGTGTTCTTCTGGAGCACCATCGCAATCGAGTCGCGAAGTCCTTTGAGCGGATACTCGGCAACCGGGCGTCCGTCCAGATAAATCGTGCCCTGCGTCGCCTCGTAGAGTCTTGGAATCAGCTGAACCAGCGTACTCTTTGCAGATCCGGTCTGTCCGATGATTCCGATCGTCTGACCAGGAAGCACATGGAAGGAAATGTCGGAGAGAACATTTTCCTCTGCATCCTTACTGTACTTAAAGGAAACGTGGTCAAATGTAATCTCGCCCTTCTCAACAGTCAGCCCTTCCACGCACTGCTCTTCCCCAATGTCGCTCGTCTCTGCCATCACTTCCTCGATTCGCCGCCACGACGCAAGCGCGCGGGTGGACATCAGGAACACGTTTGAGAACATCATCAAGGAGTTCAATACCTGAAGCACATAGCTTAAAAATCCCGTCAATTCACCGACTTTCACATCGCCGACTGTGACGAGTTTTCCACCAAACCACAGGATAGCCAAAATTGTGCCGTACATCACGAACTGCATGGCGGGCATATTGAGTGCCGCCAGACGGAAGGAACGCTCCGCCGTCGTCTGAAGCTGTGTATTGACTTTTTCAAATTTCTCCGTCTCGTAGTCGCCGCGCACATACGACTTGACGACACGGATCGCCGTCAGGTTTTCCTGAATGATGCGGTTTACGAGGTCAACCGAACCCTGCATCGCGCTGTAGAGCGGACGCACATGGGAAATGATCCAAAAAAGCATCGCCGCAAGAATCGGGGCGGCAACCACAAAGATCAGGGCGAGCTTTGCGTTGATGAGAAATGCCGCCGTGAGAGAGGTCAGCATCATCATCGGCGAGCGAAGTCCCGGCCGCAGTCCGGTCGCCACTGCATTTTGAATCGTCGTCACGTCTCCCGTCATTCGAGTCACCAGCGATGAGGTGCTGAAATGATCGGTGTTTGAAAATGAAAAACTCTGAATGTGGGCAAATTCGCGCTTTCGGATCTCCGCGCCGAGTCCCTGTCCGCACCGGGCGGCAAAGACGCTCGAACCTTGTCCCAGTGCCAGAGCAAGCAGGGCGAGCACACACATTTGGATACCGCGCATGATAATGTAGGAGCGATCTCCATTTGCCACGCCCACGTCCATGATTGACGCCATCACCAGAGGAATGATGAGTTCAAGAAATGCCTCCACCTCGATGAAAACGGCTGCAAGGATTGCATCTTTTCGGTAAGGCTTCAGATAAGATAGCAGTTCTTTCATGTCCTTTTCTCCTTTGTTGCAATAATTGTGCAACCAATAGTTGCAGATGCAACTATTGTATCTCCAAGTATTTTCCCTGTCAATACGTTTTTATTTTCCAAAACTCCACTTGACAAAGTTAGCCCGATCTTTTACTATATAAATAGTAGTAATTATTATTATTTAAGGAGTCCAAGTATGAAAACGCTAAAGTATAGCCGTCAGAGGGAATCCATCAAAGCCTGTCTGATGAATCGAAAGGATCATCCCACGGCAGACGCTCTATACGCCAGCATTCGCACAGAGTACCCCAACATCAGCCTGGGGACGGTTTACCGCAATCTGAATCTGCTGGTGGAAACTGGAGAGATCCGGCGACTCACCTGCGGTGACGGTGCCGACCACTTTGATGGAAACATTGTCCCCCACTACCATTTTATCTGCCGCGAGTGCGGACAGATCTACGATATTCCAATGGCTGCCGCCTCCGCGCTCGATGAGAACGCAAAGGCGTATGTCCCCGGTGTGATTGACGGACACAGCCTTCAGTTCACCGGTGTTTGCACTTCCTGCCTCTCCAAAGAGAAGGTACAGTCCGCATCCTGACAAGCCCCCTTTCGCCCTGAAGTTTTGCCTGTAAAAGAGCAAACTTCGGGGCTTTTGCATTTTTTTCTCACTTTCTCTTGACAAATGCTTTGGAATAGAGTATTATCATATCAGTAACAATTACTAATATTAATTTAGATTTCAAAATAAAAGGAGATACGATTATGAAGAAATGGGTTTGTACTGTATGTGGTTATGTTTACGAGGGCGAGCAGGCTCCGGAGAAATGTCCCCAGTGTGGCGTTCCCGCTTCTAAGTTCAAGGAGCTGAAGGAAGAGGGCGGACGTTCTTGGGCTTGCGAGCACGAGGTTGGCGTTGCTCAGGGATGTCCCGAGGACATCATGAAGGATCTGCGTGCAAACTTCGAGGGCGAGTGCTCTGAGGTTGGTATGTACCTGGCTATGGCTAGAGTTGCTCACAGAGAGGGCTATCCTGAGATCGGTCTGTACTGGGAGAAGGCTGCTTACGAGGAAGCTGAGCACGCTGCAAAGTTCGCTGAGCTGCTGGGCGAGGTTGTTACCTCCTCCACCAAGAAGAACCTGGAGATGAGAGTTGCAGCTGAGAACGGCGCGACCGAGGGTAAGTTTGACCTGGCTAAGAGAGCAAAGGCAGCAAACCTGGATGCAATCCATGACACCGTTCATGAGATGGCTAAGGACGAAGCTCGTCACGGCAGAGCATTCGAGGGTCTGCTGAAGAGATACTTTGGCTAATCTTTAAGAAAAGCAAAGGGAGCAGGCGAAAACCTGCTCCTTTTTTGTAGTTGTTATTATGTGCACTTAATAAAAGTGCGGTTGATGAGCAATTGAGACTATGAAAATTTTTTGGTAAGTGGAGAGCGCATGTCACTGCCAATCACACGAGAAATCGCAAATGGACGCTGGGATTCCAATAAACTGTACATCAAATTTCAAGCTGGGTTCTACCTTCGTGCTCGCATTATGAATGCGAAAGCTCAGCTGCCATCCATTATTTATTTAAGTACATCTCAACCGTATTCCTGCTCCCTGTCTTGAATTTCATCGCTACAAGTTCTGTCGGAAGTTCAACAATCGGAACATGATGGGGTGAAGTGCTATAATAAAGTTGTAACGGGAGTGGCTAATGAGATATAATCAAAA
>Cebus_capucinus_imitator_PRJNA485217_SSR096__coassemble_470_pt1 | contig 16776 bp, 17 predicted proteins | sample Cebus_capucinus_imitator_PRJNA485217_SSR096__metabat2_high_PE_003 | metagenome-assembled genome bin Cebus_capucinus_imitator_PRJNA485217_SSR096 | reverse complement strand
CACGATGCCTTCGCGCCGTCGCAGACAATGCCGGAGACCACTGCCAGCGCATTGACGACGGTGTGAACCACTTCCTCGTATCCGCCGCCGCATAAGTAAGCAATTCCCGCACCTGCGCCCGCGCCTGCATTTACCGCACCGCAGTAAGCAGACAGGCGACCGATTCCCGCCTTTTGATGGATCGCCGTGAGATTCGCAAGAGCCAGCGCGCGGTACATTTTCTCATCACTGCACTTTAACTCGCGCGCATAGACCACCACGGGGACACAGACCGTGATTCCCTGATTTCCGCTTCCGGAATTGATCACCACAGGAAGCTCACAGCCGTTCATTCTCGCGTCGGACCCTGCCGCAGCCATTGCTTTTGCGCGCACCTTCACCTCATCGCCGTAGGTTGCAAGCAGGACTTTTCCAATGTTCGCGCCGTAATCCCCCCGCAGTCCTTCCTCGGCAATCGCCATGTTAAAACGCACCTGCCGCTCCAGAACCGGCTTTACGTCCTCCACATCGAGAGAATTGATAAAGCCCCAGATTCCTTCCATGTCAAGAATGTCGCGATCCGTCAGTCCTTCCTCGCTCTCCCCGGCAACCGGAATATCGAGCAAAATCTCGCCGTTTTTCTCCTCCCTGACAATGTTGGTGTGGTAGTTGGCGATCCGAACCTTCGCCGTCTCCTCCCCTTTCCAGAGCGTCACGATGATGTCAAATGTGATGCCATTATCCACATATTCCACGGAAATGTCTGTGTGTTCCATAAATTCCTTGATCTGCTTTACGGCTTCCTCGCTCACGTCTGCGATCACTTCCAACTCGCGCTTCGCGTCTCCCGCCACGATTCCTGCCGCCACCGCTGCCGGGATTCCCTTTAAGTGCCCGGTATTTGGCACAATCACGGATTTTACGTTCTTGATGATGCTTCCGCTCGCCTCCACAAGCACACGATCCGGCATTCCCCCAAGAATGTCGCGCGCCACCGCAGCTGCATACGCCAATGCGATCGGCTCCGTGCATCCCATTGCCGGGATCAATTCTTCTTTCAAAATCTGTACATACCCTTGGTATCGTTTGTCTGTCTTTTCCATCTGTCATTCCCATCCTTGCCTTTTTCGTAATTTTACTTTATCATAAAGAATGGGAAATGTGAAATTTATGGATTTTATGAGATTATTTAATTTTTTTTAAGATAAAGGGGATTCAGTATGGAGTTTCGTGAGCTAAACACGTTTTTGGAGATCACACGGCTTGGGAGTTTCTGCCGCGCCGCCGAACATCTTGGATATTCGCAGGCAGCTGTCACGGTTCAGATCAAAAATCTGGAGCGTGAACTGGGCGTGCGCCTGTTTGACCGCATCGGCAAGCAGATCTCTCTCACGCACCAGGGAACGCTTTTTTTGGAGCACGCCAAGCGGCTGACCAAAGATCTCGCCGAGGCAAAATCGGCTGTCGCAGAAAATGATGAGCCTTGCGGCTGTCTGTCCATCGGCACGATCGAGTCCATCTGTGCCTCCATTTTACCGGATGTCCTGGCGCGCTGTCACACGCTCCATCCGAAAATGACGGTGAGTGTGGCAACGGATTCCCCGGATCAACTGCTCGATCAGATGAATCAGAACGCGCTTGACATCGTGTATTTTCTCGATAAAAAGATCTACGATCCGCGCTGGGTCAAGGCATTGGAAAGACCGGATGAAGCAATCTTTGTCACAAGCGCGACCTCTCCATTTGCGGGAAAATGCTTCTCCTTAAACGAGATCGTCTGTCTTCCGTTTTTGCTCACAGAAAAAAATGCCAGCTACCGCTCGCTTTTGGAGCAGCGTCTGGCGTCTGAAAACTTGGAAATTCATCCATTTTTGGAGATCGGAAGCACGGAATTTATCATTCATATGTTAAAGACGATTCCCTGCGTCTCCTTTCTCCCACAATTTTGCGTCCGAAAAGACATCGCGCAGGGACTTCTCACCCCTATCCACGTCCCAGAGTTTCACATGACCATCTGGCACCAGATCGTTTACCACAAGGACAAGTGGGTGAGCCGAGAGATGGGGGAGTTTATTCGGATGGTAGAGAGGATGTGTTTTTAGGTGGAAAAAGGTCTTCTATGATTTCAAAGTTTACCGTAGGAGACCTTGAATTGTATTTCTCACTTTGAAGCAAACATTGGATTGGCTTCTCGGATGCTTTCCGAAAAAAATACTTTTAATTCTTCAAACGCATCTCTTACCTCTTGCGGAATATCAACATGGCTGATAAAGTTTTTCCCTTGAGGCCCATAACCATTTTTATCATCGCTTAATCTCGGTATTTCCCCCATAAGAAGTGTTATATATCGCTCCATATCCCACATTCCCAAAGGTTTTTTTACCAAAATATGGTCTTTCTCCAGCTCTTTTCGATTTTGTAAGTGCATGAATCAGCTTCTCCTTTTATTCCTTTGTCGCCGTTCCAAACTCTACTTGAATATGTGGCATGGTAATTCCTCCCTATTATTCTGTTTCGTCGTGTACCTTATCTGTTTTTTCACTTTTTACAAATACGAAACGGTTTCCGAAAGTTCCTTGCGCGAATCATGGTTTGCCAGAGGTTTCACCCCTTCTGCCGCATATCCAAGATCCATCATCATCAATACTTCTTCGTTTTCCGGCAAGCCAAGTTTCTTTGCCACTGTCGCAGGATCAAAGAAGTTAATCCAGCAGCTGTCCACACCTGCGTCCGCCGCTGCCAAAATCATGTGTGTCGCAACAATACTGGCGTCCTCCACACCGGAATCTCTCTGCTCCCCCGGATAAACAAATACATTTTCTTGGTCAAGTGCAACAACCAATACCGTGGACGCCCCATAACGGCAGGGCGTTACCTGGTCAATCTTCGCCAGTCCTTCTGCGGATTCCACCACATAAATACGTTGTTCCTGCAAGTTCTTCGCAGTGGGAGCCAAACACCCCGCCTCCAGAATCGCGTCTAGCTGTTCTCTATCCACCTTGCGCCCGTCAAATTTCTTGCAGGAGTAACGTTTTTTCGCCAATTCTAAGAAATGATAACTCATAATCGAAATCCTCCATTTTTTCGGAAATTATCAAAATTTATTTCCTTTCAATCGTTGACAAGCCAATCACCTCCTTCGTCCTATCCTTTGCCTATAAACGCTATCAACAAAAATCAGATGGATGATTGCATTTCTTTTAATATTCTCTCCAGATATTCCTTTTTCGTATCAGCCCCAAAAGAAAGCAAAGCCCGTAATGGCATCGCCTGTGCAGATGCCAGCATTGCCTCCCGGCTGAGTGTGTCCGATTTATCTGCTGCATCTTTTGAATTCAGACGAGTGGCTCTGGTTCCAAGCATTTCCTCCATTGCAGATAAAAGAATTTTTTTCGCCTTCGGGTACTCCATAATCTCACCAAGAGGTGTATTCTGTGTAAAAAATGGTATCTTCGGCTCACTGGAAATCAATTCGATTTCCTTTTCCAAAACAATCTCTGCTGCCGAGCGCCCCAACTGTATTTGGTAGATACCTCCTGGAACATACCAGCCATGTAGCTCTATATCCCACTCTGCAAACGCCCGCCTGTCCAGAATAAACTCCACAGTCCTGCATTCTCCCGGTTCCAGAGATATTTTCTCAAAGGCACGAAGTTCCCGCAGCGGGCGCACAGCCTTTCCGGCAGGCGGAGCCACATAAAGCTGGACTGTCTCCTTTCCCGCCCGATCCCCGGTATTTGTCACATCTACACGAACTCTCTGGATCTCCTTATCAGAACACTGTTTCTTTTCTACCCAAAGGTTGCTGTAGGAAAAGCTGGTATAAGAAAGTCCATGCCCGAAGGGAAACAGTACCTGCCGCTTCATCGTCTCATAGTAACGATAACCCACCAGACGACCTTCCCGGTAGATTACATTGTCCCGTTCCACCCCATAGTAGGGGTAACAGGGCGTGTCCTCCAGGCGCAGGGGAAAACTTTCTGCCAAGCGACCGCTGGGATTCACTTCTCCGTACAGTAACCGGGCCGCAGCAGTTCCTACTGCTTCGCCTCCAAGATACAGTTCCAGCACACCTTTTACCTCAGAGAGCCATGGCATCACCACTGGTGAGCCGTTATGCAGTACCACTGCCGTATTAGGCTGGACCTTAGAAACGGCTTGGATCAAGCGATTCTGGTTTTCCGGAAGACTCAGATGTTTCCGGTCTATCGCCTCCGTTTCATATGCATCGGGAAGTCCCACAAAGATCACAGCCTTATCCGCTGCCTTTGCACACTCCACTGCCTGCTCCAAAAGGCTGGCGTCCTCGTCCCCTTCTTCCCGGAATCCCTCTGCGTAAGAGATATTTTCCCGATCCCCTATCTCGTCCCAAACAGAAGTCACCTTCCACGGGCGGATATGGGAACTTCCTCCGCCCTGATAACGGGGAGTTTTCACATAAGCACCTATCAATGCTACCTGCTCTTCCTCTTTTAATGGAAGGATATGATCTTCATTCTTGAGGAGAACAGCGCTGTCCTCCTCTACCTGAGCAGCAATCCGATGACCGGCTTCAAAGTCATAGCTCCCTTTCAAGTCACCTTTTCGATCCGTCTCCCGTTCTGACAGAATATTTCTTAGAATTCGTTCTGCTACCCTGTTGATATCCTTTTCCGTCAGTCGCCCTTCCTCAACTGCCTTTTTCAACTGGCGCACCTGCTCCGGCGCAGGTCCCGGCATATTCAGATCCATGCCTGCCTTAATGCTTTCTGCCGGGTCGTCACTGGCTCCCCAATCGGATACTACCGCCCCTTCAAAGCCCCATTCTTCCCTCAGGATATCTGTCAGGTACTCCCGGTTTTCACTGGCATAGGTTCCGTTGATCCGGTTATAGGAACTCATAACCCACTGAGGATCTGCTTCCTTTACCGCATATTCAAAAGCGCTCAGATAGATCTCCCGCATGGTCTGCTCGTCTACCACAGAATTTTGGGTCTGGCGGAAATATTCCTGATTATTAACTGCAAAATGCTTCAGGCAAGCCCCTATCCCCTGGCTCTGGATTCCTTTTACCGCAGCGGCTGCCATTTTTCCGCTAAGAAGAGGGTCCTCCGAATAATATTCAAAATTGCGGCCGCACAGGGGAGATCGCTTGATGTTCAGTGCTGGTCCCAGGACCACGCCTACCTGCTTTTCCCTTGCAATCTTTCCCAATTCCTCCCCGATCCTTTCGGCATTTTGGGGCTGAAAGGAAGATGCTATGGCACAGCCGGCAGGAAAACACACTGCCTTTTCACTGATCCCAAGCCCTAACTGGTCTCCTGCACCTTCTTGCTTTCTCAATCCATGAGGACCATCGGTCATCATAACGGACGGAATCCCCAGCCGCTCGACTCCCTTGGTATGCCAAAAATCTTTCCCGACACAGAGACCGATCTTTTCTTCCAGGGTCATTTCGCTCAAAAGTTCTCTTATTTTTTTCTGTTTCATAGAAGCCTTCCTTTTACTCTACATATTTTACTTTTCTAATCCCCATTACAAAGCAGATGATTCCTGCAATCAAGCAGACTACGCCTGCCACTCCCAGGGGCAGGATCTGCATAGGAAATCCCTGCACATAAGCCTGAAAGGAACCAAAGAAAAATGCCAATCCCAAAACGCCTGCAAATCCTCCGCCCCACTTCATTGCCTTTCCTGCAATTCTCGCTCCGTTCATTTTCTCATCCTTTCTTTCCTCTTTTGAGCCGTTCCAGAGATACAAAAGCACTGCCAATCCTACAACCACAAGGATTGCAACCAAAAATGCCTGCACAATATACATCAATACCACCACCTCTCTGTTTTTCTCTTATATTTCCGGTAAGCTGCTGCCGCCAATCCGGCTCCTGCGCCAATCAAAGCAGCCAAACATCCTGCTTTTATCACTGTTTTCATCTTCTGCAATCTCCTTTCCATTTGATACCTCTACTTTACCGGCAAAACATTTGAGAAATTCGACAGGATTATTGCAAAACTGTTAATCGGTCCGTTTTTTCTTCTCCATACCGCAGATTCCAAAAGTCCCCGGTCCTCCATGAACAGAAACCGCAGCTCCTGCCTTGATCCACATCGGATTATTAATTCCAAAATCTTTTGCAATCTGTTCTGCCTCCCACATTCGCTCCTGATCCAGTCCTTCTGTATAAACGAAGGCAAACTGTCCCTCCTCCCAATCATATTCTTTCAATTTATCCTGAAGAAATTTTTTTATCACTCTCGCCATTGTCCCATGATATTTCTTTCCACAGACCAATCTTCCGTCTATCAGCTCGATCAAAGGCTTAATATTCAGCAGCGATGCGCCAAGATAAGCAGCATTTGAGACTCGCCCTCCAGCCCTTAGAAACTCTATATTTTCGGGCAGCAATGCCATTCGGCTTCTTCCAATCCATTCTTCCGCCAGCGTCGTCACATCTTCCAGGCTGGCTTTTGTGTTCTTTCTAATATATTCTGCCGTGCGTAAGACCAGAAGAGCCTGTCCAGCTGTGGCGCACCGACTGTCCATATGCGTGACGAAGTCCATTCCTTCACTTCCGATTACCGCATTCTGCATGGAAGAGGTGGTAGCCGCCGAATAACACAGATGCAGAATCCGGCTCGCCGGATAAGTCTGATGGATCTCCTCAAAAACCTTCCTGTATTCCGCAGGAGCTGGTGCGCTCGTTTTCGGAATTTTTCCTGTCTCTGCATAATAGGTAAATATCTCTGATTGGGGAAAGGTTCCATCATCTAAGTTTCTGTCTCCCATACTGATGTGCATAGGGACAATAAAAATGCTGTCATCGTGCAGCGCTTCTTTTGGAATATCCGCCCCACTCTCTGCAACAAGTATGATCTTCCTCATATAAACTCCTTTCTCGCAAAAATATGCCTGCCTATTTTCATCTTTCCGTCAATACCCTGTCTGCTAATTTTTGCATTCGTTCGTCCGCCTCTGCCATAATATCTGCACATCGTTTTAATTCCGCATCAGCTTCCTCTATCGTTGTAAAACTTTTCTTATACCTCAGCTGATGCTCCAAACTGGTTCAAAAATCCATAGCTATGGTACGAAGCTGTAACTCAATGGGAACTTTGGTCTTTTTTTCTTCAAAAGATATATCAATCGTAAGAATAATATGTAAGCTGCGGTATCCGTTTGACTTCGGATTTTTAATATAATCTTTCATCTTAACCAGCATGATATCATCCTACCTAAGCAGGAATTTAGCAATCTTATATACATCATTTTGGAAGGAGCATATCACCCTAACGCTCGCTATATCATACAGGTTCATCATAACGTTTTCCGGTGTTATAGAAATCCCCTTGCGTCTCATTTTATCTTGAATACTCTGCGGAGATTTTAGGCGGTGCTGTATTGTTTCAATAGGATTACGGTCACTGTCTAAACGATACTGTTTATTTAAGATCTGCAGCTTGGCAATCAGCTGTTCAATCCCCGCATCATAAAAGAACATCATTTTCTTATACTCCGCCGCTATATCCAAAGGTCTAAAACCAAAAGAGTATAAATCTATTTTCTGTTTTTCAGTTTCCCCCATCTGCTTCTTCCCCTCCTTCCAACCTTTTGGTTCGCAACATTGCAACTCCGATCAGTGCAAAAAGTAAGCTACACAGGATTCCCAAAATCCCACTGCTCTCTACCGCAAAGACAGCATGATTCATAACCTGTAAAACGCTCCTGCACACTACCATGGACACCATAGCGTCTGTAAAGTCAATGACCCGAACCGCGGCAATCACCGGATCATGGCTCTTCCTCATCCGATATAATCCCATAACCGCAGTTCCTGTTTTTCCAAATGCAATCAGAATCATCACATATCGGATATACGCCGGATAGAAAACCACGTTCCCCACCAGAAGCGTATGCAAACTGACAAAAAAATAAGAAACGCCAAGAACCAGTTGAAAATATCCGTTTCGATGGAACAGCTCCTGCTTCTTTTTTGCCTGCTCCTTGACCTCGCCCTGGTCCAGCATGATCCGGTAACGCCAGATCAGATGCAGCTTCGCCATGCAGAGCGCCAGATAGTAAAGCGCATTGACTGCCAGCCAGTCCGACTGATAATAAAGCCCCAGCAGAAGTTTGCCGACACCCACAGCACCGTTGACAACGCTTCCCCCGGTCGTTCCTGCCAGCTTCCGCTTTGAAGACTCCATATTTTTCAAATTTCGCAGCAGTTCTTTCATGATTTCTCCAGAATCTGTCTTGCGCTCTGACTAATCTGAAAAAGCTGCTCATAATGCTCTTTTACAGACGGATCAATCTGCCTTTTTTTCATATGAAATACTGCCAGATAACCGGGATATGCCAGAAGGAAGGCTGCTGCTGCCGGAATCATCAGAAAGAAACCAAGCCCCTTCCCAGTTCCAATCAGCGCCAATGCCCCAAACAGGAAAAATAGACCCGCCGCTCCTATCACCAATGCACAGGCAACTGCTGAAAAACGGACAGAGATTTCCATATTTCTGAGTTCCTCCATACAACTGTCAAAATGGGACTGATAATGGAGCAGCCGGTCCTTTTGGGCGATGTGATAATTTCTCTTGAGAGAAATATGCCACTTTTTACCAGCATTTTCTCCTGGTATTGTCTCCAGCACCTCCCAACCAAAACTGGGATAGTAATCCAGATAAAGCCACTTAAATTGCTGCTTTACCTCAATATTCTGATACTCGTAATGATCGCTTTTCTTTTCCATCCGCGTCCTCCTTTACATCAATGGCGCAAATAGCTGCACCACACTTTTCAGTGCCCTCTGAGCCGGGTTCAGATGCAGATTTTTTGTCGTAACCTGCCAGGAAACAGCCATGGTCTGCTCCATATCACGCTTTATGTCTGCGATTACTTTCGCCCCATAGATCCACACCGCGTTTTCGTAATGGTGCATCAGGCTTCGATAATCCAAATTGATGGTTCCGCTCATGGCATATTTGTCATCGGACACCAATGTTTTCATATGGACAAAGCCCTCTGTGTACTCAAAAATCTCTACTCCCGCCTCAAGAAGCGATCCATAATTGCTCCTTGTCATTAGAAATACCAGCTTTTTATCCGGGATATGAGGTGTAATCAGCGCTACTCGAACGCCCCGAATCGCCGCATTCCGCAGGGCGTCCATCAGCTCATAGTCTATAATCAGATAAGGGGTTGTAATGTACAGGTATTCCTTCGCCTGATTGATCAGATTCAAAAGTGCATTTTCCCCCACTCTTGTCCGATACACCGGCCAGGGACCGCTGCCAAAAGGAATGTAGTAACCAGAGCAGGAAAGTTGCTTTTTCTGTATCACATGGTAAGCCTCATAATCGCTGATTGTTTTCTGGTTTAAATCCCAGTTGGTCAAAAACAATCCGGACAATCCCCAGACCGCATCTCCTTCCAGTCGAATGCCGCCGTCCTTCCAATGTCCATACTTCTTTTTATGATTTATGTATTCGTCTGCCAGATTGATGCCGCCTGTATAACCGACCTTCCCATCGATCACCAGGATCTTGCGGTGATCCCGGTTATTATGTACCGCAGATGCCAAAGGTGTAAACTTTGAAAAACGATAGCAGGAGATTCCCAGTTCCCGAAGCCGCTTGTCATAATCCATAGGCAAAGAAACAAAACTGCACAGATCGTCATAGATCATCCGTACTTCCACGCCTTCCCGCACCTTCTCCTTCAGGATCTCTAAAATGCTTCCCCACATCAGTCCTTCTTCCACAATGAAATATTCCAGAAAAATAAAATGTTCTGCTTCTTTTAGATCCGTCAGCATATCGGCAAACATCTGCTCTCCAAACGGATAATAGCGCACCGCTGTATTCTGGTACAGCCGCGCCTCCCCGTCATCGTGCAGAAGGGCTTTGGCTTTTCCTGCCGCCTCTCGATCCTGCGCTTCCAGCTGCTCCAGCTTCCTGTAGTCGCTCTCATGTTTTTCTGTATTTACCGCATTTCTGAGTCGTTCTAAGTGCTTTCTGTCTCTGCGGCTTAAACGGCTTCTATGAAACAATCCGTAAAACAATGCCCCAAAGGGCGGAATGATCAACACGATACAGATCCATGGAATCTTTGCTCCGGGGCTTTCGTCTTGATTTAAAATATATAAGAAGGTTCCATAACCGATGATATAAGCAGTGATCCAGAGCATATAGGACTGATCCGCCATTGCCTTAAAAAAGGGAATGATTCCTCCCAGCTCACATACCATAAGAAATACGCAGAACCAGTTATTTGAAAATAATCTCTGTAGATTCAGATGTTTCTTCATAGTCCTCGCCCTCTCTGTTCCTGTCCTTTCTTCCGGATGCACCTTCCAATCTCCACACCGGATACGACCAGCAGATAGGTTCCTGCTGCCATCATAAAGTCTGCATTTACATTTCCGGAAAACATAAGGGAAAGAATGCAGAACCCGGAAGCTGCCAGGGCGTCAACGGCATATCCGACCCCTTTTCTGTTCCCTGCTTTTAACCTCTGGTCTGCTGCAATTTTCCCCTGTCGATAAGCCCGATATGCAAAAAAGATACCAAGTGCTGCATTGGCGGAAAGCAGCGGCAGAAATCCATTTATTATACATAGAAAAATCAGAACTGCCAGAAAGCCAAAGAAAAGTTCTCCATTCTGGAAAGCACCATTTTGTCGTCTTTGTTTTTCATATTGGAGCAGCTTTATAAGGACATAAGCAAACACTCCTAAAAATGCCGCAGTCCCCAGTATTCTGCCGGAATAGCCGGGAAAGGTAAGAAAGAGAATACCGATCCAAAGAAGCGCAAACCAGGGCATCGCCTTTCGTTCCTGGAACACCTCCCACAAACTGACCTGACTGATGCGCTCCCAGGTCAAACGAAGAAATCGTATCAGCGTTGATCTGGCTCTGTGATCAGTTGACTTCATGGACAGCAGGACCTTCTGCCACTTTTTCGGACCGCCCTTTAGGAGTTCATCCATACTGAGCGCATCTGTACTTTCCAGCGCGGAAAAAAATTGGGTAATAAACTGCTCCCGTTCCTCCATATCTGCGTTTTCCAGCCATTCATCGAAAATCTCGTTGTAAAAAATACATTCCCGGTCAAGATCGCCCACCTCGACAAATCCCGCCCCGTCTATCTGCCAATACATCCCGTCATGCTGAAGAAACCCCGGTGCACTGCTTTTTACAATCTTCATCTGCTCTCCGTTTCGAAAAAGCTGGCCAAATACCGAAAACTCCGGGACAATCTTTACAATCTTATGCCGGATCGCCTCATACTTTTCCTGATCCACCAGTTCCTGGCAAAGTCCCGGACCATCGTTATTATATATCTCTATGATTCTTTGTTGCATGACCGGCTCACACATCATTGCCCCATATACCGCAAGATTCCCCCCTTTTGAATGACCTCCCAGCCGATAGGCTCTCTTGCCTTCCGTCACCTCTTCCAGATACCGGACTGCTTCTTTCTGAGCCGGAACAATCTTGTATCCCATACAGAAATCCTCCTTCCATCCCACAATGGACAGATCCGTTCCTCGAAAAGCCAGGTAGCTGCTCTCGTCCGGCAAACAGATTTCCACTGCCGCAAACTGGATTCCCTCTCCGCCAGTCTCAAAGATTTCCCGATAATTCCGTATTTTGAGAGACCCATATCGGACGGATTCCGCCATCGCTTTTAACAGCAGTTCCTGCTTGTTTTTAAATTTTAAATTCTCCCGTTGTTCCCAGACTTCTTTTACGGTGAGCGCCTTATCTTCTGATAAGACCGGAGCCATCTTCAGATAAACAAACTCCGACAGGATCAGATTATCCACTTCCGTAAAAGGAGCCGCCAGAAAAGAGAGATCTCCCCGCCAGCGAAGGTACGTCAAAATCGTATCCACATTCATGCGCCTCCAGATTCTTATAGTTCATTAACCCGCACCTGGCACAAATTCGGCTGTCGGCTTAAAATCTTCGCCAAGTGATTGGGAAGATACATTCGGGAAGACTTTTTCAGACGAAAACTTTTCATCTGGCGAAGCTGTTCCGATACAAACTCGGAGCAGAAATAATCATACCTTCGTTTGAAGGGTAAATAGATATGCAGGACGCAGAAAATAGTCCCTGCCAGATTGTATTTATATTTTTCCTTCTCCCGCTGACACGCTGCGATCATCTCCTCCAACTGACGGTATTCTTCTTCTGAAACCCGGAACAGATAGTACAGACTGTTCTTCTTTCCTTTCCGCAAACGCCGGTGGGACGGATGCTCTGTTTTAAATCCTTTAAAATTGAAGCTGTAAAATGTTTCCCGATCTGTTCCCAGACCGATTGCCGCATGGGTATACTGCCGCCCGGTTGTGTAATAAATCAGATTCGAGGAAAAACCGATTCCTCTGGTAAACAAAGTCGATATGAAATATTCCTTTTTTTCTTCCCGCGCCTCGTCAGCCACGACCGTCTTTCCTATATTGACAGCCTCCTGCTTTAACTGTTTTTGTATAAGATTCCAACCGAAAAGCTCTTTTATCTTCATTCCCAGTCCAGCAAGAAGCAGGATCTGCAACAGAAGTACACCTGCTTGGATCATGATTTGAGGATGTGCTGTCTGAAGCTTCATAGCAGAAAAAATAACTGCCTGAAAGCAGAATATGCTGATATGAATCAGCAAATTAAAAAACAGGCGGTGATATCCCTGTTTCTTTCTGCCAATGATCTCCACAACCCGCAGCTTCTCCTCCATCCGCTTCATCTGAGCCTTCTGTTGTCCACTGAGGGATTTTGCTTGCGCTCTTTCCAGCGTCAGCGCATAATGCCTGCCTCGCTTCTCCTCCGATATGGAGTCATACCCAAGCTGGCGGTAACAAACTTTATAAAACCCTCTTTCTTTTCCCAGTACAATGATTTCCTTTCGTTCCATCTGCTTCCACTTCGCTATATGAGCGCATTTTCTTCACGATCAACAGAACTGATCATCCTGCGAAAACCTCTAGGCAGAGCCGCTGTCTTTTCAAATGAAGATTTTAGCTGATAAAATCGTTTCGTCTCACTACTTTGCTGAAGCCCCTCTATCACTTCCATCGCATGATACGCCATCTCCTTATTCGCACGGCTTTTCCTTTCTCCACGAATCGCCCACGCCATTTCTGCCGCTCCAACTCCACGATATTCCTCATCAAATCCATGACTCTGCTGCATGACAAAGGGATCTGAATTTCCTTTCAGCAGTACCTTCACTTCTCCTGAGAAGCAATTTGGATCTGCCATATATAAAATCCCTTTCGTGCCGTTGATTACTAGCATTGGTTTTTCCGGGCAGGTAAACAGAGAATTAGAGTCCAGCAGAATATTTCCAATCACTCCGCTTTCAAATATAAGAGAGGCGGACACCAAGCTTTCGCATTTCATGGTATATGGTTCTCCCAGCCTTTCTATATCTTGATAAATTCCGTGAGGGATTCTGGTTTCCATGACACCCGCTACCTCTTTTACACTGCCCAGAATACTCAGAAGCACCGTAATGGAATAAATTCCGTAATCTTTGAAGATCCCGCCCTCTGGCTCCATCGCATTTCGGATAAAATTGGAAAAGAACAAATAATCCCTTGTGGCCTCTGCATAGCAGGAAGTCACTTCTCCGATCATTCCGCTTTCTACCACATATCTCGCTGTCTGAGCCGCTGATCCAAGAAATGTATCTGGGGCAGCTCCTAAATAAAGATTTTTTCGGTCAGCTAACTCTATCAGTTCCTGCGCCTCTTCCAGATTGGACGCCAGCATCTTTTCACTGTAAACGTGTTTTCCTGCGTTCAAAAGCTGTTTGTTTGTCTCATAATGTACCGCTGCCGGTGTTAGATTTATAACCAGTTCCATTTCACTTGAAAGCAGTTCACTCATTGTCATATTTTGCAGATTGTACCGTTTTGCTGTTTTCTGTGCCAACTCCTGATCCATATCGCAGCAGCCGATGACCTCCAATATTTTGAATTTTTTCGTTAATATGGGCAGATAAGTATTGCTTATCATGCCGCAGCCAAGAACCGCTGTTTTCACTGGTTTTATATTCATGTTGTTCTCTCCTTCCGCTTTTCCTTTTGGATCGACTCTAATTTATCCCCACATTGTTTGAGAAATTCAGCAGAAATATTGCAGAAATGTTAACTGACCCAAAAGCCAAAAGAAAAAGACCTGCCGCCTCTGTGCAAGTCTTTTCAAATTCACATGATTATGATAACGTATCTGTCTGCCGGGGAAGCGCAACGGTGAAAGCAGTCCCTTTTCCAAGCTCACTTTCTACCTGAATCGTCCCGCCTAAAATCTCCACCGCCTTCCGCACAAGAGCCATTCCCAGCCCGTTTCCTTCCATGGCATGAGAAGTGTCGCCCTGATAAAATTTATCAAACAGATGCTTTTTTGTCTTTTCGTCCATTCCGCAGCCCGTATCCTGAACCTTCACGCGGATATGGCTGTCATCTGAGGTCTGTATCACCCGAATTTTTCCGCCATTTTCCGTAAACTTCAAGGCATTGGACAACAGATTATTCCAGCAAAGCTCTGCAATACTCTCGTCCGCCGTCAGGCAGATCCCCTCTTCCAGCTCCGCTTCCACTTCAATCTGCTTTTCTTCCAACAATGTTTCATATTGCAGGATACACTCTGCCAGCTGACGACTCAAGGTGTAGGATCTGGCTTGAGGCTTAATCAGCTGATTCTCCAACTTGTTTAACTTCAAAATATTAGACACCAACTCGGTCAGCTTCTGAGCGGAAGCAAAAATCGTCTGAAGATAATCCTGTCTCCTTTCTTCTGTCAGTTCCTGTTCCTGCAAAGCTGTAATATAATTCTGTATCACAGCCAAAGGTGTCTTGATCTCATGAGAAACGTCAGAAATAAAATCATTTTTCAGCGTTTCAATGCTGGCCAGTTCTTCTACCATTCGGTTGAAATCCTCAAACATATAATCCACATAGTCTTTTTTCCCGACTCTGTGGACGGGTTTCAGATATACCGAAAAATCCCCTTTGGATACCCGCTCCGCCGCCTCTGAAAGCTGTCCCATGGGACGGTCAAAGGATCGGTATTTCTGAATCGCTGTGATCAGCGCAAAGACGGCTGTTACACCAATCCAGTAAAGAATATACCAAAACACATACTGCCTGGTCTGCGGCAGCCTGAGGAACTCCAGCCCGCCAAACATCATGGTTGGCAGCACCCCAAGCGCCCCAAGAAGGAGGAGTGCTCCGCAATAGCTCCACCAGTTAAAATAGCTGACTTTTCGCCGCTTCATCCGATCACCGCCTTATAGCCAAGTCCATAAACGGTCTTAATCTTAAATGCCTCGCAGCAGGCGAATTTATCCCTCAATCTCGTGATATATACGTCCACTGCCCGCAGGCTGGAGTCGCTTCCCAGCTCCCAAAACTCATCCAAAAGCTGTTCTCTGGAAAATGTCTGCTTCGGGCAGGAAAGCAGCTTATAAAGGATATTGAACTCCCGAACGGTCACAGAAATCTCCTGCCCATTCACAGCCACTGTCATGCCAGCCTTGTCCATCACCAGACTGCCTACGGTCAGCTTCTGTCCTTCCTCAATATTCGCTCGCCGCAAAAGTGCCTGTACTCTCCAGTAAAGTTCTTCCAGATTCACTGGTTTTACCATGTAATCATCAATCCCAATCTCAAATCCCTTTTGTTTTGACACAAAATCATCCTTTGCTGTCACAAACAAAATCGGCATCTTAGGACTAATCTCCCGAATCTTTTTCGCCAATTCATAGCCGTCAATTCCCGGCATCATAATATCAGAGATCACCAGATCGTATAACTGTTCCCGCATTTCGTTGAATGCGTTATTGGCATTCAAGCACCCCTGCACCTGGTATCCTTTTCGGTTTAAGTGTTCACACACAATTTCATTTAATTTACGATCGTCCTCCACGACCAAAATCTGCGCCATAATCGTTCCTCCGCCACTTCTTTTTTCTTATTATATCACAAAATTGTTGGAGAAATATTAATATTTCACGATTTCGCCTTGCCTGCCTCATAGAAAATCAACTGTCCAGGTGTCCAATTAAGGTCTCTTTTCCTCCCTCTCCTCTCATACCCTTTCTACTTTTGATTCTCCACAAATCTCATATTTGGAAACAGGCTGCTCATCGCATCGTCATCATAGACTTGATCCATCATCCGCTCCAGAGCATTGGACGCTACAACCTCATTCGCTCTGTTTTTCCATCTGGTAATTGCCACTGTGCTGAGCAAAAGATCGGCGACAATCAGCATCGTTAAGAGAATCCCTGCACATCTCCAAAATCGTCCATCTGCCCGATGAAATAGGCGACGCAGCCCAGGAAGCAAAAGTCGGCTAAATGCCAGACAAATGCTTCCAAATAGCAATGCCATATCCAAGCTGATTCTCCCTCCCATATTCAAAATATGTCTGCTGTAATTCCATGTGGCGACTCCGTAGACCGTTTCCTGAAACAAACTTGCCGCATACTCAATCCCAGCGCCGCAAAGAGCAAACACCATCCATTGTACAAGAATATTTCGTTTTTGTATCCGGTTGGATACGATATATACCGCCACCGCGCCGACGCCGTAAATCACACAAAATGGACCAATCACCGTTGCAGCATGACGTTCCCACACACCCGTTCGCGCCATGCACCAAAATCCTTCCATAAAGAATCCCGCCACACTTCCAAGCACAAACAACCAGCACAGATTTACTGTCGTATGCTTCCACTTCTCCTTCATTTGCATCTTCCTCCTCGTTTTTTCAAATCGTTTCGTCTTGCACGCTCACCAGCGTTTGGGCAAAA